>Ga0326597_10003662_pt1 | contig 21982 bp, 19 predicted proteins | sample RVTome_12_FD_203789 | JGI IMG/M metagenome (GOLD analysis project Ga0326597, IMG submission 203789) | Soil microbial communities from uranium-contaminated site in the Upper Colorado River Basin, Wyoming, United States - RVT100D185 | ecosystem: Environmental > Terrestrial > Soil > Contaminated >...
CGGCAGTGCGAGGATCATCTCGTGCGCGTTGGCGCGCGTCGCCGCCTTGATGACCTCCTCGGGGTCGACGTTGCCCATGCGGGCGATGTTCTGGCTCACGCTGCCGCCGAAGATCTCGACGCTTTGCGGCAGGTAGCCGATGTAGGGGCCGAGGCGCTCGCGCGGCCAGGAGCGGATGTCGGCGCCGTCCAGCCTTACGGCGCCGGAAACCGGGTGCCACACCCCCACGAGCAGCCGCGCCAGGGTGGATTTGCCCGCGGCGCTGGGACCGACGATCGCGAGCGAGGTGCCGGGTGCAAGCTCGAAGGACACGCGCCGGATGATCGGCAGCTCCTGCCCGCGAAACCCGAACACCACGTTGTCCACGGCAAGCGCCCCTTTGGGCGGGGGCAGATCCATCGGGTCGGCCGCGCCGGACTCGGAGGCGATCACGCTGTTCAGCCGGCCGTAGGCGCCGCGCGCCTCGATGAGGCTCTTCCAGCCGGCGATCAGCGCCTCGATGGGGGCCAGCGCGCGCCCGAGGATGATGGTCGCCGCGATCATCACCCCCGTCGTCGTATGCTGCTCGATGGTGAGCCAGGCCCCGGCGGCGAGCATCACGACCTGCAGCATCTGGCGCAGGAACCGGGTGGTGCTGGAAAGGAAACTGCCGATCTGGTTCGCCTCGTACTGCGACTGGAGCACTTTTTCGCTCCGCTCGCGCCAGTCCTGGGTGACGTTGCCGACCATGCCGAGGGCGCCGACCACCTCGGCATTGCCCAGGCTCTGGTCGACGAAGCGCCCGGCGGCACGCGCGTCGGTCTGCATCGCCTCGAGCGAGCGGCGCGAAAGCCTCTCGTTGAGCACGGTCAGCGCGAGCAGCAGCAGCGCCCCGGCGAGCGCCACCGCGCCGAGCAGCGGGTGGAACAGGTAGATGACCCCGATGAACAGCGGCACCCACGGCGCATCGAAGATGGCGATGATGCCCGGGCCGGTCAGGAAGGCACGCAGCGCGTTGACGTCGCGCAGCCCGTGCAGGGATTGCGTGCGGTTCGCGTGCGCGCTCTGGCGCAGCATGCTGGCGAGCACGCGCGGCCCGAGCAGCTTCTCGAGCCGGATCGCGGCGCGCGCGAGCAGGCGCGCGCGGATCGCGTCGAGGTAGGCCATGCACAGCAGCGCGAACAGCGTCAGCACGAACAGCATCACCAGCGTCTCGGCGCTGCGGCTGCTCACTACGCGATCGAACACCTGCAGCATGAACAGCGCCGGCGCCAGCATCAGCACGTTGATCACCAGGCTGAAAAACGCTGCGGCAAGGAAATAGGCCCGGAACTGGGAAATAAATTCGCGCATCAGTCCCCGATGCTGAAAGCCGTCAAATCAATAGCATACGGTAAAAACCGCAAGCTGTGCGACAGCTTCAGGCCGCGTTGTCGAAGCAATGCCTCGCGGCGTAGGCGACGAGCCCCACGCGGTTGGGGATGCGGAGCTTGCGGTAAATCGAGCTGAAGTGGTTGCGCAGCGTCTGCTCGCTGATGCCCAGTTGCGCCGCCAGTACCCGGCTGCTCGCACCGCTGTGGCTGAGCAGAGCGCGCACGATGTCGCTCTCGCGCGGGGTCAGGTTGGCGATCGGGCCGATGTGGGTGGACGCGATCGCGCGAGGGACGCCGCCGCCGCCGATAAGATCCTTGACGAGCTGCGCAGTGGCCACCCGATCGAGCCACAGTTCACTGTTCTTGACCGTGCGAAACGCCTTGCGGAGCGTCGCAGGCGCATCGCGCTTGAGCACGACGCCGCTCGCGCCCGCCCGCACTGCCCGCGCCCGTGCCGGCGCGTCGCACTCGGCGGCGAGCGCCACGATGGGCGCCTCGCATTGCGCGCTGAGCCGCACGATGGCCGCATTGCCGCCGGCCTCGATGTCGACCATGATCAGGTCCGGGCACGTTCGCGCCGCGACCGCGGAAACCTGCTCGCCGAGACCGACTGCGCCAGCCAATTCCATCGGTCCGCGCTCCGCGTCTTCCAGCACGCGCGCCAGCCAACGGGCGAGCGCGGGGTCGTCGGCGACGAGCAGGATGCGGATCAGTTGCAGGCGTTCCATGGCAGTACGCAAACTAACGTGAAATCCCGCGCCCCGAGCGGTCGCTATAGAAAATTCACAATTCACTTCATCGGGAATTGCAGCCCGCGCACGCGAAGAGAGACGACCGCTCGATCCTGTGTTAAAAAGTGAAAGACTGAACGTCACCCCCGGAGAGCCACGATGCCACGATCGGCTGCAACACTCACACCTCTGAAGCGCCTGGTGGCAGCCTTGAGCGCGCTTGCGGTCCTGCTCCTTGCGCCAGGCTGCGAGAACATGCGCGTGCTCGGCGTGGGCGGCGGGGCCACGGTCGGCGGCACGGCCGGCACGGTTTCGGTGAGCTTCAGCGCCCGCGACCGCGAGCTGATCCGCGACTACTACAGCGGCAGGAAAAGAAAGCCGCTGCCGCCAGGCCTGGCGAAGCGGGATCGCTTGCCTCCCGGGCTGGAAAAGCAGGTGCGCAGGAACGGCAAGCTGCCGCCGGGGCTGCAGGGGCGGGCGTTGCCGGGCGAGCTCGAGGTCAGGCTCAGCTCGCTGCCGCAAGGCTACGCGCGCGTGATCATCGGCGGCAGCATCGTGCTGGAGAATACCAACACCCGCGTGGTGATCGACCTCATCCAGGACATCGCGATCGACTGATCCGATCGCCGGTGGCGATTCGCTCGAGTGCGTTGCCGCCAAGTCCATGCAGAAAAAAAAAAGCCCGACCCCTCGCGGGATCGGGCTTTTTCATTGCGACCGGATCGGGTCAGTAGATCGCGATCGGATTGCCCGGCGAGCCGGTGGCGCCCTTGATCTTGAGCGGCGACCACGCGAACAGGAATTCGTAGGCCTTGTCGGCCACCAGCTGATTGAGGTCGAGGTTCTCGAGGTTCCAGATGCCGCGCTTGGTCTGCAGCTTGATGTGGCATTCGAAGGGCTGCTCTCCCTCGCCGCCGAATCCCGGCCCGACCGCGTCCACGCCCCAGGTGTCGCCGCCGGTCAGGGCGATCTTGCGCGAGGCGAGGTACTCGCAGGCCGAGACACCGAAGCCGGGCTCGCCCGAGTTGAACAGCGCGATGCGCCGCTGCTTTTCGGCGGCGTCGAAGGTGTCCCATTGGGTCGGATGCCAGATGTCGCCGTGACCGGTGTGCAGGAACACGCAGTCGCCTTCGCCGATCGGCGCGATGCCCTGGCGCTTGACCATCGCCTGCACGTCCTTGTCGGTGATCACTCCCGGATCGTCCGCACTGTTCTTGACCGGGATCGGCAGCTGCTTGCCGCCGCGCAGCGCCACTGCGTCGAGCACCACGCCGCGGCAGACGAAGCCGAGCTGGCCGACGTGCTCGACGCCAAGCGGCCCGAGGCCGTATGCGCTGATCTCCTTGTCATGCAGGAACCGTCCGTTGTAATAGAACATGCCTTTCGAGGTGATCACGCCGATGTGGCCCGGGCCGTCGAACTGGGTGCCGAACTGGCCGATTTCGGTGGACAGGTACTCGTCGTTATAGACCAGCTCCTGTTTGCCGAACGGCCCGCCGGTGGGCAGGCCCGGGATGGTCATGCGCCAGCCGCGCGAGCCGAAGCCCGGCGCATCCTGCTGGTACACCTTGCCGAGCGTCGCGACCTTTCCCTTCTTCACCAACTTCATCGCCTTGAGCACCGACGCGGCGGTGCGCCGGTTGGCCGAGCCCGCTTTATCGTTCGGGCCCCACTCGCTCGGCGCCCACTTGCCGGTCAGCGGCTCGTCGTTCACCGCCACGGCCGAAGGTCCATAGGCAACGAGCAGCGACGCTGCGCACGCCAATGCGGATAAGCGAAACACGTTCCTGCGGTTCATGGTTCCTCCCTCCCAGGTTGATGCAGCCTGCGACCTCCCGGCTGCACAGTTGATTCTCAGCACGGGTCGAGCGAAAGGGAAGCGCTCGGTTCGAAAGATGCGCAGGTCGTGGATGCTGCAGTGCATCTCAACCTCTCCTCGCACGACGAGCGCGTTGCAGTGCGGCGAGGACCGCCGGCGGCCCTTGCATGACGAGGTAGCATGGCGCCGAGGGTCCTTCCGGTGCTCCGCATGCTGTTCTGGCTCTTGCTCGCGGCAGTCGTGGCGTGGCTGTTATGGACCATGACCAGCGTTCCCGGCGCCTCGCACCGGGGCGCGCCGGTGCCGCTCGACGCGGCCGGGCACGCGCTGGCAGCGAACCTGCGCCGGCACGTCGCGGCGATCGGCGCCCGGGAGCACAACCTCGAACATCCGGAGGCGCTGGCGGCGGTGGCACGCTATCTCGACAACGAGCTTAGCGCGATGGGTTATGCGCCGGCGGCGCAGCGTTTTGCCGCCGGCGCGACCGAGGTGCGCAACATCGAGGTCGAGCTGCCCGGCGGTGCGCGCGCGACGGAGGTCATCGTCGTCGGCGCGCACTACGACTCGGTCTCGGGCTCGCCCGGCGCGAACGACAACGCCACTGGGGTGGCGGCGGTGCTCGAGCTCGCGCGCCTGATGCGGAGCAGGGCGAGCGCGCGCACGGTGCGCTTCGTGCTGTTCGTGAACGAGGAGCCACCCTACTTCAAGAGCGAGGCCATGGGCAGCCCTCGCTATGCGCGCCGCTCGCGCGAGCGCGGCGAGAACATCGTCGCCATGTTCTCGCTCGAGACGCTCGGCTACTACTCGGACCGCCCGGGGAGCCAGAGTTACCCGTTTCCGCTGGGTTTGTTCTATCCGTCGCAAGGCAACTTCGTCGCCTTCGTCTCCAACCTCGCCTCGCGCGCGCTGCTGCACGAGGCGATCGCGGCCTTTCGCCGCCACGCGTCGTTTCCGTCGGAGGGCGTCGCCGCGCCGGCGTTCATCCCCGGGGTCGACTGGTCGGACCAATGGTCGTTCTGGAAGGAGGGCTACCCGGCGGTGATGATCACCGACACGGCGCTGTATCGCTATCCGCAATACCACAGCGCGCAGGACACGCCGGACAAAGTGAACGCGGAGCGCCTGGCGCGCGTCGTGAGCGGATTGCGCGCGATGCTCGGCGAGCTCGCGGGCGCGGACTAGACGGCGCCGCGGCTAGCTGTTCGCGAAGATCGCGTCCAGGTGCTCGATGTCGTTGATCACCTTCCACTCGGCAGCACCCGCCGCCTGGACGCGCTTCTGCCACGCTTCCAGCCGGCCCAGGTAGCGCCGCGGGTCGATGTTGTCGGTGCTGAGCTTGGTCACGTTGACGGCGACCACCCGGATGTTGTCCAGCCGGATCGGAAAGTCGCGCACCGTGACCTTGTCGAGCTCCTCCTGCATGTCGGAGAAGATGATGATGGTCTTCCTGCCCGCGCCGGTCTCGTTGAGGAACTCGGCGCCCTGGATCAACGCGCCGGTGATGTCGGTGTAGGCCGTGCCCTGGACGCCCCTGAGGTATGCGTCGGTTTTGTCGCGGAAGGCACGCTTCTGCGTATTGGCCTGGCTCGGGCGTGTGTCGAACATCGCCTTGGCGACGATGTCTTTCTCGCTGAAGCTGCGGCTCTGCACGCGTGCCACGGCGAACGAGTCGCCGGGACGCAGCGTGCCGAGCAGGTAATTGATCACCAGCCTGGCCTTGCCCGCCTCGCGCGCATAGGTACCGGAGTTGTCCACCAGCATGTACACCGCATGCGCCTGGCTGCGCGAGTCGACGCAGCCGGTGGCGGCAAGCGCGAGGCCGAGGACCGCCGCCGAGCACAGAAACGTTCGCATCATCATGGTCAGACCTCGCTCAGGACGGGTGCAGGGTTTTCTCGGTGGCATCCACCGGTCGCGCCTTCGGCATGGCCTCGCCACTGCGCAGCGAGCGCACCAGATGCTCGACGAGCAGCGGCAACACGATGAGCACGTCGTAGGCGTGCACCGAAACCCGGCTTGCGTGCCGGGCGATGTTGCCGACGATGCGCAGCGCGAAGGCGAGCGCACGCACGAGATTCACCAGCAGGGAACCGCCCACCGTGCGCGCCGAATGGATGAACGACTCGAGCGGCACCGCGACGAAGGCGAGCGCCAGGGGCAGGATGAAGCCCAGGATCATCTGGCCCGCGGTCGGGATGCGGCCGAGCCAGCCCTCGTTGACCACGGCCGGCGAGGCGGCGAGCGACTGCAGCAGCGCCTGCTTGTCGGCGATCAGCATGTCGCGCATCAGCGCCAGGGCCGACTCGACGCCCGCCAGCGTCAAGAGCAGCACGAGCGAGATCCAGACCATGCGGCGTCGCATGCGGTCGTTCAGGTTGGCGATGCGCGGGAAGAGATGGGTAATGCGCAGCGACTCCATCAGGAACAGGCCCATCGAGGCCTCGACCAGGATGATCACCAGCGCCGCGACCTCGGAGGTGCGCAGCGACGTGGTGATGTAATCGCTCGCGCCGACCATTTCAGACATCGGCAACGCGATCAGCTTGAAGTTCACGAATGCGCCGCCCAGGGCCACGGCCACCACCAGAGCGGCGATGGCGAACTGCGTGAAGGCGGAGTGGGCGAGGGTGCTCTCGGCCTCGTCGCTCCTGGCCGCGATCTCCTTGTAGGCTGCCATCTGCGCGTCCACGGCCGTCGCGGCCTCCTGGATGCCCGACATGTCCTTGTCGACCTGCTTCATGGTCTTGTCGAGCGAGCGCCAGTAGGGCATGAACCCTTCCAGGATGCTGTGGCGCATCTGGTAGGCGCGCCGGTACTCGGTGAGCGCCTTGTCGTGGATGCGCTCCACGGACTGGCGGATGTCGAGCAGGATCTTCTGCACCACCTCGCCGCCGCCGGTCTTGATCTTGGCGACCGCCGCGACCGCGTCGACCCAGTCGGGCGGCGGCGGCGGCACTTCGCCGCACTTCTTGTAGTCTTCCTCGACGCGCGTGATCTCCTCGAGCAGCTTGCGCTGGAGCGTCGGATAACCCTGCAGGTCGCGGGTCACGAGGATCCCGAGACGCTCGAACTCGCGCTCGATGCGCTGGCCCGCTTCGCGCCGGCCTTGTTCCAGCAGCACGGCCTTGTTGCGTGCCCTCATTTCGTCCGCCACGCCGAAGAGCCACCTCGCCCCGAGGCGCAGAGGCGCGCCGAGCGCATGGCCCGAGGAGCGCAGCAGCCCGTGCATCGGCACGCGCGCCGCGTACAGGGCGAGCATCGCGATCAGCAGCAGAACCAGAATGGACAACAGCGCGTTGTCCGGCCAGATCATCCACATTTTCAGCTCACTCATGGGAACCCCTTGGTGTCGCCAGGCGACACGAACACGATAGTCCAGACGTGCGTCGAGCGTCAGGGAATGTGAAGCGCTTTGGGACCTAGTTCTCGGAGCATCGGGCGCTTGTCGGTCGGTGACGACGGCTGCGCGCGGGTACTATTGCGCAGCGGCGCGCAAATGAGACATTTCGCGCAGTGCGTGCGGCGCGCGCTCGAGTGCGCGCAAAGGAGATCGACATGAACGAGTCCACTCACGCCTTCGCGCGGCTGCTCGAGCGCATGACTGGCGCGATCTGCGCCGGCGACGCCGAGGGCGCGGCGGCCTGCTTCACGCCGCAGGGCGCGTACCACGACGGCTTCTACGGCGAGTTCGCGGGCCGCGCCGGGATTGCGCGCATGGTGCGCGAGTACTTCTACCGCGACGCCAGCGAATTCACCTGGCAGGTGCACGACGCGCTCTCGGACGGGCGCATCGGCTACGCGCGCTACGCGTTTTCGTACACCCCCAGGCTGCCCGGCGCCGAGGGCCGGCGCGTCGGCTTCTCGGGCGTGAGCTGCTGCGAGCTCGAGGGCGGGCTGATCCGCCGTTACGGGGAAATTTTCGAGCGCGCTCCGGTACTTGCGAAGCTCGGGTTCGCCGAGGCGCGGATCCTCAAGGCGGTGCGGCGCTGGGCCGAGGAAAGCTAGGTCTTGCCAAAAGCTGTGGTACTGTATAAAAATACAGTATCGAAGCCGTTCGGCAAGACCCCGTGAGCGCTGCCCCTGCAAGCCTCGAAGACATCCTGCGCCGCCAGCCGGTGTGGCGCGGCGGCGCGCTCGCGCGCCCCGCGGCCGAGGCCGTGCCGAGCGGCTACCGCGCGCTCGATCGCGAGCTGCCCGGCGGCGGCTGGCCTACCGGCGCGCTGACCGAGATCCTCGGCCTGCACGAGGGCGTGGGCGAGTTGCAGCTCGTGCTGCCCGTGCTTGCCGCGCTCACCTGCGTAGGCCGGCGCGTCGTTTGGCTCACGCCGCCGCACCTGCCGTACGCGCCGGCGCTCGCCGCCGCGGGCGTCGCGCTCGAGCACCTGACGGTGGTGCGCGCGCCCGGACGGCGCGATGCGCTGTGGGCCGCCGAGCAGGTGCTGCGCGCGGGCACCTGCCACGCGCTGCTCGCGTGGTTCCGCGACATCCGCTACGCCGAGTTGCGCCGGCTCGCGCTCGCCGCCGAAAGCGGTCAGGCGTTCGTCGCGCTGTTTCGCCCGCGCGCGGCGGCGCACGAGTCCTCGCCCGCGTGCTTGCGCATTGCGCTCGAACCGGGCGAGGGCATGCTCGCCGCGCACCTGCTCAAGCGTCGCGGCGCGCTCGTCGCCACGCCGTTCGCCATCCCCATCCCGAGACCCGTCCATGCTGTGGCTGGCGCTGTGCCTGCCCTCGCTGCCGCTCGAAGCGCTGCTGCGCGGGCATGCCTCGCATGAGCGCGAGGCCTGGGCGGTCGCCGAAGGCCGCTCGGTCATCGCCTGCGACGCGCGCGCGCGCTCGCTCGGAGTGCGAGTGGGCATGGGACTTGCCGCCGCCTCGGCGCTTGCGCCGCAGCTGCGCGTGCGGGTACGCGACGAAGCGATCGAGCGCGCCGCGCTCGAAGGTGTCGCCGCCTGGGCCGGGCGCTTCACGCCGCTCGTGTCGCTCGAGCCGCCGCAGGGCATGCTCGCCGAGGTCGAAGGCAGCCTGCGCCTGTTCGGCGGGCTCGCGCCGCTCGCGCGCAGCCTGCGCGCCGGGCTCGGCGAGCTGGGGTTCTCGGCTACGATCGCCGCGGCGCCCACCGCGCGCGGCGCGTGGTGGCTCGCCGCTGCCGGTCGCGAGGAGCTGATCGAGGCGCGCGCCGCGCTCGAGCGCGCGCTCGCGCCGCTGTCGGTGGCGGTCGCTTGCGCCGAGCCGCGCGCGCTCGAGCTGTTGCGCAACGTCGGTGTCGCCACCGTTGGCGAGCTCGCGCGGCTGCCGCGCGCCGGCCTCGCGCGGCGTCTCGGCGCACGGCTGCTCGAGGACCTCGATCGCGCGCTGGGCAAGCGGCCCGAGCCGCGCGCCACTTTCGCGCCGCCGCCGCGCTTCGCCGCGCGGCTCGAGCTGCCCGGCGAGGTGACGCATGCCGAAGGCGTGCTATTCGCCGCGCGACGGCTGCTCGCGCAGCTCGAGGGGCTGCTGGCGGCACGCCAGGCGGGCGTGCGCCGCTTCGCGCTCACGCTCGTGCATCGCGGCGCCCTTGCGATCGAGGTCGAAGTCGGACTCGCCTCGCCCGGGCGCGAGACGGCGCGCTTCGTCGAGCTCTTGCGCGAGCGGCTCGCCACGGTCGCGCTCGCCGAGCCGGTCGAGGCGATCGGGCTCGAGGCCTCGGCGTTCGTGCCCCTGCACGGCCATAGCGCGGGCTTGTTCGGCGACGCGCGCGCCGAAGGCGAGGGCTGGGCGCGGCTCGTCGAGCGACTGCAGGCACGGCTCGGCGGCGAAGCGGTGCACGGCCTCGGGCTGAACGCCGAGCACCGGCCCGAGCGCGCGTGGCGCCTGCTCGGGCCCGGCGAGCGTCTGCCGGGCGGCGCCGCGCAGCCCGGGCCGCGGCCGCTGTGGCTCATCCAGCCGCCGCGCCGGCTGCGCGAGGCGGGCGGCGTGCCGCACGGCGAAGGGCCGCTCGAGCTGCTCGCGGGGCCCGAGCGGATCGAGTCGGGCTGGTGGGACGAAGGCGACGTGGCGCGCGATTACTTCATCGCGCGCGCAGCGGGCGCGGCGCTCTTGTGGGTGTACCGCGAGCCTGGTGGCGGCTGGTACCTGCATGGGCTTTTCTCGTAGGAAGGAGCAGGCGCCGGACTTGATTCGGCTTTTCATCGATCTCCTGTTTTCGCACGGCTGCGCATTGCGCAGCCGTGCGAAAACAGGAGACCTGGAAAACCCAAAACCTTTCAACCCTTTCCTGCTCGAACACACCTTCCAGGCGCACCGATGTTTTCCTTTCTTCCCGCCTATGCGGAGCTGCACTGCCTGTCGAACTTCACGTTCCTGCGCGGCGCTTCGCACCCCGAGGAGCTCATCGAGCGCGCCGCGGCGCTCGGCTACGCGGCGCTCGCGATCACCGACGAGTGCTCGCTCGCCGGCGCGGTGCGCGCGCATGTCGCGGCCAAGGCGCGCGGACTGAAGCTCGTCCTCGGCACCGAGCTGCGGCTCGAGGACGGCATGAAGGTGGTGCTGCTCGCCACCGACCGGCGCTCGTACGGCGCGATCGCGGCACTCATCACCACCGGGCGGCGGCGCGCGAAGAAGGGCCGCTACGCGCTCTCGCGCGCGGATCTCGAGCAGGCGGCAGGCAGCGGTGCGCTCGCGCTGCTGGTGCCGGACGAGGTGCCCGATGCGGGGCAGGCGCACTGGCTCGCCGAGCGCTTTGCGGGCGAAGCGTGGATCGCCGTGGAGCTGCACTGCGGCGCAAACGACCGCGCGCGGCTTGCCGCGCTGCGAGCCCTGGCGACGTGCACCGGGTTACCACTGGTGGCCGCGAGCGACGCGCACATGCACGTGCGCTCGCGCCGCCGGCTGCAAGACACGCTCAGCGCGATCCGGCTCGGCACGCCGGTGTCGCAGTGCGGCCGCGCGCTCTATCCGAACGCCGAGCGGCATCTGCGCCTGCGCATGCGCCTCGCGCAGCTCTATCCGCCGGAGCTGCTCGCCGAAACCCTGGAGGTGGCCGTGCGCTGCACGTTTTCGCTCGATGAGCTGCGCTACGAGTATCCCGAAGAGCTGGTGCCGGCGGGCGAGACGCCTGCCGGCTGGCTGCGCAAGCTCGCCACGGAGGGGCTCACGTGGCGCTTTCCCGGCGGTGCGCCGATGCGCGTGCGCGAGCTGGTCGAGCACGAGCTGAAGCTGATCGCGGAGCTGCGCTACGAGGCGTTCTTCCTCACGGTGCACGACGTGGTGAAGTTCGCCCGCTCGCAGGCGATCCTGTGCCAGGGGCGCGGCTCGGCGGCGAACTCGGCGGTGTGCTATTGCCTCGGCATCACCGAGGTGGATCCGGGGCGCATGAGCATGCTCTTCGAGCGCTTCATCTCGAAGGAGAGGAACGAGCCGCCCGACATCGACGTCGACTTCGAGCACCAGCGGCGCGAGGAGGTGATCCAGTACATCTACGCGAAGTACGGCCGCCACCGCGCCGCGCTCGCGGCGACGGTGATCTGCTACCGGCCGAGGAGCGCGGTGCGCGACGTCGGCAAGGCGCTCGGGCTGGCGAGCGACCAGATCGAGCGCCTCACCAAGACCCTGGCGTGGTGGGACGAGCGCACGCGGCTCGCCGCCTGCGTGCGTGAGGCGGGGCTCGACCCGGCCAGCGCGGTCATCGGGCGGCTGCTCGAGCTCGCCGGGACGCTCGCCGGCTTTCCGCGCCACCTCTCGCAGCACGTCGGCGGCTTCGTCATCTCGCGCGGGCCGCTCGCCGAGCTGGTGCCGGTGGAAAACGCGGCGATGGCCGAGCGCACCGTGATCCAGTGGGACAAGGACGATCTCGACGCGCTCGGGCTGCTCAAGGTCGACGTGCTCGCGCTCGGCATGCTCTCGGCGATCCGGCGCGCGCTCGATGTTCTCGGCCTGCGCATGCAGGACGTGCCCGCCGAGGACCCGGCGACCTACGAGATGATCCGGCATGCCGACACGGTAGGGGTGTTCCAGATCGAGTCGCGCGCGCAGATGTCGATGCTGCCGCGCCTGAAGCCCGCCAACTTCTACGACCTGGTGATCGAGGTGGCGATCGTGCGGCCGGGGCCGATCCAGGGCGGCATGGTGCATCCTTACCTGCGCCGCCGGCAGGGGCTGGAAGCCGTGGCCTATCCGAGCAAGGCGGTCGAGCAGGTGCTCCACCGCACGCTCGGCGTGCCGATCTTCCAGGAGCAGGTGATGCAACTCGCGGTGGTCGCCGCCGGCTTCACCCCTGGCGAGGCCGACCGCCTGCGCCGCTCGATGGCCGCGTGGCGCAGGAAAGGGGGGCTCGAGCCCTTCGAAGAGCGCCTCGTGCGCGGCATGCTCGAGCGCGGCTACCGGCGCGAGTTCGCCGAGAGCATCTACCGGCAGATCCTCGGCTTCGGCGAGTACGGCTTTCCCGAGTCGCACTCGGCGAGCTTCGCGCTGCTGGTCTACGTCTCGGCATGGCTCAAGCGCCATCACCCGGCGGCGTTCTGCGCGGCGCTGCTCAACAGCCAGCCGATGGGCTTTTACGCGCCGGCGCAGCTCGTGCAGGACGCGCGCCGCCACGGCGTGGCGGTGCGCCCCGCTGATGTTTGCGTGAGCGAGTGGGACTGCACGCTGGAAGAGGGCTCGAGCCTCGCGCCTGCCGTTCGGCTCGGGCTGCGCATGGTCGGTGGGCTCGCCGAGGCCGCCGCGGCGCGCATCGTCGCCGCGCGCCCGCAGGGCGCCTTTGCCTCGGTCGAGGAGCTGGCACAGCGCGCTGCGCTCGAGCGGCGCGAGCTCGGCTGCCTCGCCGCCGGGGGCGCGCTCGCTGCGCTCGCCGGCCACCGGCGCCAGGCGCACTGGCTCGCCGCGGGCGCCGAGCGCGCTCCCGGCGTGCTGTGCGGCGCGCCGCGCGAAGAGACCGCGCCCGGGCTTATCGCACCGAGCGAAGGCGAGGACATCGTCGCCGACTACGCGAGCCTCGGCCTGACGCTCGGGCGCCATCCGCTCGCGCTCCTGCGCACGCGCCTGGAGCGCATGCGGCTCGCCACGGCCGAGGGGTTGCGCAGTTTCGCGCACGGCCGCCGCGCGCGCGCGGCGGGCCTGGTCACCTGCCGGCAGCGTCCCGACACGGCGAGCGGTGTGGTCTTCGTCACGCTCGAAGACGAGACCGGCTGCGTCAACGTGATCGTCTGGCGCGACCTCGTCGAGCGCCAGAGGAAGGCGCTGCTCGGCGCGCGCCTGCTGGGCGTCGAGGGCGTGATCGAGCGCGAAGGCGAGGTGGTGCACCTGGTCGCGCGGCGCCTCGTCGATCACAGCGTGCTGCTCGGCGCGCTCGAGGCCCGCTGCCGGGATTTTCACTGATGGTGCTACCATGCATCGAACGCGATGCTGGATTACTCCGACACCCTCGGCCTGATTGCCGGCGCGCGCGAACGCAGGCCCGCGCGCAGCCTGCCGGCGCTCGATGTCCTGTTCCGGCAGCTCCTTCGCTGCACGCGCCCGCAAGACGCGATCACCACCGAAGACCGCATCTGGGACGTGTGGATGTACCACCCGCATCGCGGCGCCGCCGCGACGCTCGAAGCGGCGACGAGCGACATCGCGGCCAAGCGCTACGACATCGCCGAGACCCGGCTCGCGATCCTTCTGCGGCGCGCGCCGGAATTCGCCGAGGCGTGGAACAAGCGCGCCGCGCTCTACTACCTGCTCGGGCGCGACGACGACGCGATCCGCGATTTGTACCGCACACTGGAGCTCGAACCGCGTCACTTCGGCGCGATCCTGCACGTGGCCGAGATCCTGCTGGGCACGGGCGACCGGGGCGGCGCCTGCTTCGCGTTTGCCCGGGCGCTGGCGCTTCATCCGCACCTCGAGCGCGCCCGCGAGGCCGTTGCGGCACACGGACCGAATAGCGGCAATAAGTCCCGCTGAGCCCATTTAACAAGAGGTTACAAGCGCGATGGCCGTCGCCGCCTCTATAATCACGTCTGCAACGGGGGTAGCGCACGGCTGCCCGCGCGTCCCCGAACTTAATGATGTCTACCGCTCGAGCATCGATGGCCGATAAAGACTACACCGTCACCGTTGCCAAGGACCTGGAGGACCTGATCCCGGTCTTCATCAAGAACCGGCAGAAGGAGCTCGAGTCGCTGCGCGCCGCGCTCAACGCCGCGGACTTCGAGGCGCTTCGCCAGCTCGGCCACCGCATGAAGGGCGTAGGCAGCTCATACGGGTTTCAACATGTCTCCGTGCTCGGCAAGCGGATCGAGGATGGCGCGCGCAGCGCCGACCGCTCGAGCATCGAGGATTGCGTTGCCGACTACGCCAGCTACCTGAGCAAAATCACGATCGTCTATGAATGAACTGCTGGTCCCGCAACGGACCGGGCTTGCGCGGGAGCAAACGGCCTTCCGCGTTCTGGTGGTCGACGACGATCCCGATATGGCGGGACTGCTGATCCACCTCCTCGAGGACGAGGGGCTCGAGACCGAGACGCTCTCCGACGGCCAAAGCGCGCTCGTCAACATCCTCGCGTCGCCGCCGGACCTCATCCTGCTCGACGTGATGATGCCCGGGCTGGACGGCTTCGAGCTGTGCAGCAGGCTCAAGGCGGATGACGCGACGGCGCTGATTCCCGTGGTGCTGATCACTTCGCTCGACGATCAAGCAAGCCGCGTGCGCGGCATCGCTGCCGGTGCGGACGACTTCCTCACCAAGCCGGTGAAGCGCGAAGAGCTCATCGCCCGGGTCAGGACGCTGCGGCGGCTGCACGAGACGCGTCGCGAGCTGGAAGACCGGCGCCTGGCGGCCGAGATCCAGCGCAAGGAGGCGATCCGCAGCGCGTTCTCGCGCTATGTCTCGCCGCGTCTCGCCGATCGCATCATCCACGAGCTGGGCGAAGGCGGCGGGCCGTTCAAGGGCCAGGCGCGCCGCAGCGAAGTCGTGGCGATGTTCGTCGACCTGCGCGGGTTCACGCGGCTGACCGAGCTCTCCGACGTGGGCGCCGTGGTCGAGATGCTGAACGAGTACTTCTCGGTCCTCTCCGATGCGGCCTACCGGCACGACGGCACGATCTTCAACATGGCGGGGGACAGTCTGCTGATCGGCTTCAACGTGCCTTTCCCGCAGCAAGATGCCGCGCAGCGTGCCTATCGCAGCGCGATCGCGATGGTCAGGGAATTCACGCAGGTCTCCGCGCTGTGGGCGCATCGCTTCGGGCTCGCGACCGGAATCGGCATCGGCATCTGCAAGGGCGATGCGATCTTCGGCAACATCGGCTCGCCCCACTACATGAACTACACGCTCATCGGCAATCCGGTGAACACGGCCGCGCGACTGGTGCAGATGGCTGCGGCCGGCGAGATCCTCGTGTGCGGGCCGGTCTACGAGACGATCCGCGACCTCGTGCCGGCCGGGGCCGTGCAGCCGCGCGGCGCGGTCAGCCTGCGCGGCAAATCCGAGCCCGTGTCGGTCTACAACGTCGGGGCCGCGCGATGATCCGCGTTCTCGTCATCGACGACGACGAGGACTTGAGGAACCTGCTCGGGCACTACCTCCGGCAGGAATGGCCCGACGCACAGGTGGAGGACTACGACCCGCTGGTGCGTGAAATGCCGGGCGCGTCGTTCGAGCTCGCCCGGTACGATGTAATCATCCTCGACTACATGCTCGGACGCGGCGACGGCCTCGAGTGGCTGCAGGCGCTGAAACGCCGCGCCGATTGCCCGCCGGTCATCTTCCTGACCGCCGCGGGAAACGAGATCATCGCCGTGCGCGCGATGAAGCTCGGCGCGGACGATTACCAGCGCAAGCAGGAGCTGACACGCGAGCGGCTCGTCTTGTCGGTGCGCGAGCTGACCCAGGACGAGGCCGCGCGCACGCTGTCGCCGTCGCTTGCCGCCCGGATGGAGGGGCACTCGCTCGGCGCGCGGCTGCAGATCCCGGGCATCCGGGTGCTGCGGCTGATCGGCGAGGGCGGCATGTCGCGCGTATACCTGGCCTCGCGCGAGCGCGACGACGAGCCTCTGGTGGTCAAGATCCTGCGCAGCGACATCGCCTCGGACAGGACCGCGCTCGCGCGATTCATGGAGGAGTTCGCCCTGGTGGAGCGCATCCGCACGCGGCACGTGGCGCACATCTACGGACATGGGACCGCGGACGGTCACGCGTACATCGTGATGGAGTTCTTCGACGGCGGCGACCTCAACAAGCGGCTCGACGGCAGGCCGATGAACTCCGAAGAGGCGCTGCGCATCTTCCAGCAGCTGATGTTCGCGCTCGGCGACATCCACGAGCGCGGCATCCTGCACCGCGACCTCAAGCCGCAGAACCTGATGTTCCGCGCCGACGGCAGCCTGGCGATCGTCGACTTCGGCATCGCCAAGCACATCGACGCGATCGACCGCACCGGGCAGGGCGAGATCGTCGGCACGCCGCGCTACATGAGCCCCGAGCAGGTCCAGGGGCGAGCGCTCGATCTGCGCACCGACATCTACAGCGCCGGGGTGCTGCTCTACCAGATGCTCACCGGCGAGCACCTGTTCGCGGGGCAGACCGCGGTCGAGGTGGCCCTGCACCATCTCAACACCGCCCCGCCGCTGCTGCCCGAGAAGCTGGAGGGCTACCAGCGGCTGCTCGACAAGCTGGTCGAGAAGGACCGCGACGCGCGCTTTCGCAATGCGGACGAGGTGATCGGGTTCCTCGCGCGCAAGTATTACCAGGAGCGGGAGGGTGCGCCGCTCCACTGAGCGCGGGAGCGCGCCCCGGCGTATCATTCGACGGAGCAACGGCCGAAAAACGTGAAAAAGAAAGTCGCAGTCAACGAACTCAGGTTCGGCATGTACGTCTACGAGCTCGATCGCCCGTGGACCGAGACGCCGTTCGTCTTCCAGGGCTTCGTGCTGCAGGGCGACGAGCAGATCGCGACGCTGCGCAAGTTCTGCCAGCACGTGTACGTCGACACGGAGCGTTCCGAGTCGACGGAGTCGGGGAGCGGCACGGGCGACGTGTCGGCGGTGCCTGGGATCAACCGCGTTCAGCACGAGGAGAAGATCAGCGTCGATGCCGAGCTGCCGGCGGCGCGAGGCGTCTATGCCAACGCCGAATCCGTGCTCACGAAGGCCTTCGACGCGCTCAAGTCCGGCGGGCAGCTCGATTCGGGCGAGATCGGCGGCGCGGTGCAGAACATGACCGAGAGCATGATGCGCAACCCGGACGCGCTGGTGCTGTTCAAGGCATTGGCCGAGCGCGGCGGATACTTTCTGGACCGGGCGCTGCAGGTGTCCATCTACATGATCAGCTTTGCGCGGTTTGTGGGCATGGAGCAGAAGGATATCGAGCGCGCCGGGATGGTCGGCCTGCTGCAGGACGTCGGCATGCTGCAGGTGCCCGAGGCGGTGCTGCAAAAGAGCGGGCCCCTGGGGGCGGAGGAGCGCAACCTGGTGCACGCGCACGTCGAGGGCACAGTGAAGAAGCTAAGCGAGATGCATGGCTTGCCCGCCGGGATCACCGATCTTGTCGCCCTGCACCACGAGCGCTTCGACGGCAGCGGGTACCCGCAGGGTCTCAAGGGCAGCGCCATCGACCCGATCGGCGCCATCGCGGGCATCGTCGATGCCTTCAGCGCCCTGACCTCGAAACGTCCCTATGCGGATGCGATGGCGCCGTCGAACGTCCTCGGCATGCTGCACAAGTGGCGCGGGCAGCTGTTCCATCCGACGCTCGTCGAGCAGTTCATCCGCTGCATCGGCATCTTTCCGGTCGGCAGCGTCATCGAGCTGAACACCGGCGAGGTCGGCATCGTCATCTCGCAGAACCCCGCCAAGCGGCTGCAGCCTCGAGTGATGATCGTGCGCGACGCCGAGGGCCGGAACCTGCGGCCGCAGAAGCTGCTCGACCTGGCGCGCTCGCCGAAGGCGAACCTCGACGAGGTCTACCAGATTCGCCGTACTCTGGAATACGGCCGCGCCAACGTCGGGCACAAGGATCTGATTCTCTGATGCCGCATGGCGTCAGGGCAGGGCGCTCCAGATCGAGCGCAGCTGCTCGGGCAGGTCCCTGGGCGAAAAAGGCTTGGAGATCGCCCCGGCGGCGCCGAGCGCGCGAAGCTCGTTCATCTCCACGCTGGAGGCCTTGGCGGTGATGAAGACTACCGGCAGATCGCGTGTCGCCGGGTTTTCCTTCATCTTGCGGAACAGCGTCGGGCCGTCCATGCCCGGCATCATCCAGTCGAGCATGACGAGGTCGGGCTTGAACGCGACGATGGCGTCGATCGCCAGCATCGGGTCGGTGACGACCTCGAGCGTCATCTTGCCCAGGCGCTCGAGCGCCATGCGCACGATCTTCTGGATGTCCTCGTCGTCCTCGACGTAGCAGATGCGCACCAGGGGCCGGTCCGGCATGAGGGTTCCTTCGGGTGGTCAGGTCGAATGCTTGGGGATCTCGAACCAGAAGGTCGTTCCGCCCCCCTCGCGATCGGCGAAACCGATCTTGCCGCCCATCAGCTCGACGAGACGCCGGGAGATCGACAGTCCGAGTCCGGTTCCGCCCTTCTGACGTGTCGTGGCCGAGTCCGCCTGCGCGAAGCGCGAGAAGATCCGATGGCGGAAGTTCTCCGGGATTCCGGGACCGCGGTCGGAGATGCCGACGTAGACGCTGTCGCCCCGATCCTCCATCGTGAGATTCACTACGCCCCCCTCCGGGGAGAATTTCGCGGCGTTCGAAAGCAAATTGGTGACCACCTGGAACAGGCGCTTGCGGTCCACGTTGACCGTCGCCGAGGGCAGCTCCGGTGGCATCTCGTAGCGCACCTGGAAGCGTTCGGCGTAAGCGCGGTTGAGCTTCATCGCCTCGCGCACCAGCGCGTCGAGGGAAAGCACCTCGGGATGCAGATCGATCTTGCCGGATTCGATCTTCTCGATGTCGAGCAGGTCGTTGATCAGGTCGAGCAGGCGCTCGGCGTTGCGCTCGGCGATCACCGTCAACTCGGTGAGGTCCTTTCCCGGATCGCCGAGAACGCCCGAGTTGACCAGCTGCAGCGAGCCGATGATCGAAGTGAGGGGGGTGCGCAGCTCATGGGACAACGTCGAGGTGAACTCCTTCTTCAGGCGCTCGGCCTCGAGCTGCTGGGTCACGTCGCGGCCCTGCGCGATGACCGAGAGCAGGTCGCCGACGTCGTTGACCAGCGGCGTCAGGGAAAACTCGCAGCTGATCTCGAGGCCGTCGCGCCGCAGGCATTGCACGCGCAGGCCGGTCACCGGCTCGCCCTTGCGGATGAACTCCGCCCACCAGTCGCTGCCCATCGTCGGGTCGTCGGCGGGAATCAGGGTTCGCAGCAGGTTGCGGCCGGTGAGCTCGATCGCCGGGTAGCCGAAGATGTTTTCCGCGACCGGATTCATTTCGAGAACGGTCGCGTTGCGGTCCATCTCGAATACGGCAATGGGCGCACGCTCGGCGAACAGCGCCAGTTTGCGGCCCGACGCGTCCACCTCGCGGTGCGCATCCATCAGCTCGGCGATCTGCTCCTCGAGGCGCTGATTGAGCGAGGTGTAGTCGCCGGTCAGATGGCCGTAGGCGTGCCGCAGCCGGTAGCCCTCGCTGAATACGTGGTTGACGCGGTACGCCACCAGCACGTTGGCGGCGTAGAAGAATGGCACCAGCACCGCGAGCGCCGTAAATGACGTCTTGCCGAAGGCGGCGAGGACATAGGTGAATGGCACGACGACGCCGGCGGCATGCAGCGCGTAGACCCGCCAGGAGGCGGCGTAGATCGGCACGCCGCCCGCCATGACCCCCGCCAGCATGAAGGCGAGAAAGACCTGCTGTTCCTCGGTATGCGCCGGAAAGAACACGGCTGCCGCAAAGCCCCAGGTCGTCCCGCCCGCGAGCGCGGCAATGCCCATCCGGCGATGCCATGCCTGCGGCGTGAGTTCACTATTGCTGCTTTGCCGATAGGCGATAAACAGGCCGATATGCGCCGCCGAGACGACCGCCACGACTATCCACCAGAACAGCACCAGCTCCTGCAGGCGCGGCTGATACATCTCGAAGGTGGTGACCGCGCTCAGGACCAGGATCGCGCAAACCGCCAACGGCAGCTGGGCGAAGAGCTGATTGACCCGCTCGGCGAGGATACGCGCCGGATCGGCCTTGGCCGATTCCCGGCCCGATACGTCGGCCTCTGCCGTGGATGCGATGTTCGACGTCTCGGACAGGGCGCTGCTCGGGATCATTCCTGGGCCGGAAAAGAACCTGCGCCGGATTATAGAGGAGCCCGCCGGGGGCCGCTGCGGGCCCGCAGCGGCCCTGAACAAGTCTTGCATTCGGCCCGCGACGCGGCCGCAACGCGCGCGGGCAGGTCCGGGGGGAGGTTGCCTAGAGACTCTTGCTATTGCGGATCACGCCGACGGCGATGCCCTCGATGGTGAGCGGGTCGCGGCGCAGGTCGAGCTCGATCGGCTCGAAATCAGGATTCTCGGGAAGCAGCTGCACCGAGTAGCCGCGGCGGCGCAAGCGCTTGACGGTCACCTCGTCGGCAAGCCGGGCCACGACGATCTGGCCGCTGCGCGCCTCGTGGCTGCGGTGGACCGCGAGCAGATCGCCTTCCAGAATGCCCACGTCGCGCATGGACAGGCCGCGCACGCGCAGCAGGTAGTCGGCGCGCGGCGTGAACAGGTTGGGGTCGATCTGATAGCGCCCTTGCACATGCTCCTCGGCGAGGATCGGGCTGCCCGCCGCCACGCGCCCGACCACGGGCAGCTCGAGCAGCCGGCCGGTGCGCGGCGCGACCTTGTCGCGCACCCGGATGCCGCGCGATGCCCCCGAGAGGATGTCGATGACGCCTTTCTTCTCCAGCGCCCGCAGGTGCTGCTCGGCGGCGTTCACCGAGCGAAACCCCATCGAGCGCGCGATTTCGGCGCGCGTGGGCGGAAATCCGGACACCTCGGTGAGCTCGCGGATCAGCCGCAGGATCTCGGTCTGGCGGTCGGTCAATGCCTCCATTCGGCTCGGGCCTCTACTGTGAGTTTCTACACCGCTGGAATTATATCCAGTATGAGCCGTTTGGCAAACCATGCGCCGCGCGCCGGCCGCGTGCGACAATCCGCGCCCATGGCGGCGATCATCGTGCATGGCGGGGCGGGACGCTGGGACCTGCGGGACGAAACGGCGGGCTTGGCGGGCGTCGCGCGTGCGGCCGAGGCGGGCTGGCGGGTGCTCGCCGCCGGCGGCAGCGCGCTCGACGCCGTGGTCACGGCCACGGTCGAACTCGAGGACGACCCGGTGTTCAACGCCGGCACCGGCTCGGTCCTCAATCAGGAAGGCGAGGTCGAGATGGATGCCTGCCTGATGTCCGGAGCGACGCTCTCGGCCGGGGGGGTGACCTGCATCCGTCGCGTGCGCAACCCGATCCTGGTCGCGCGCCGGGTGATGGAGATCACCGATTGCGTGCTGCTCGCCTGCGAGGCGGCCACCGCCTTCGCGCGCCAGAACGGCTTCGCCGACCACGACCCGATCACCGAGGCGAGCCGCGCGCAGTGGACCAAGGCGCTGCGGGGCGCGCCGGCTGCGGCGGCGCAAGGGCGCGGCGATACGGTGGGCGCGGTCGCGATCGACGACACGGGGCGACTCGCGGCCGCTACCTCGACCGGCGGGCGCGAGCTGAAGCGCGCCGGCCGCGTCGGCGACTCGCCCGTGCCCGGCGCCGGCAACTACGCCGACGCGCATGCCGCCGTTTCGGCCACCGGCTGGGGTGAGCTGATGCTGCGTTACGCGACCGCCAAGGCGATCGCCGAGCGCATCGGGCACGGTGCGGATGCACAGATCGCGCTGAACGGCGTCCTCGTCGACATGCGGCGTCGCTTCGGCACGCCGGTCGGCGCGATCGCGCTCGATACCCGCGGCACGATCGGCATTGCGCACGGCACCGCATCGATGCCTCACGCATTGCGTCGCTCGGGCGATGCCGCGGTCAGCGCCCGCCTGCGCCTGCGCGAAGGCTAGAGCGGCTCGATCAGCGACGCGGATTCGTTGCGGGCGTTGTTGACCGCCGTGCTTACCTTGGCGGCGCCGATCATTTCGGCAAGGCAGGGCCG
>Ga0326597_10003663_pt1 | contig 21982 bp, 22 predicted proteins | sample RVTome_12_FD_203789 | JGI IMG/M metagenome (GOLD analysis project Ga0326597, IMG submission 203789) | Soil microbial communities from uranium-contaminated site in the Upper Colorado River Basin, Wyoming, United States - RVT100D185 | ecosystem: Environmental > Terrestrial > Soil > Contaminated >...
GCTTCGCCCAAAAAACCGACTCGCGACCGGCTCTCGTAATCGACGGTCGCGGTGGCATCGGTACTCTTGGAAATCGCCCAGAAGAATGGCAACTGGAAGCGAAAACCGTCCTTCGACGATTGGCCAAACTTGGGGAAAAGAAAACCGGTCTGCCGTTCGCTTCGCAAAGGAAAAAACCCATAGGGCAGATAAAGGACCGGGATATCCAAGATGTAAAAATAGCCGTTCCGAATGGTTCCCGTGCCCCCCAGGTTTAGATCCAGGCTCTCGGCGGAAATACGCCACGAAGGCGCGCCCGATTCGCACAGACAGGTGGTGAAGAAAGCTTCGTCGATGTGATAGCTCTGGCCGGTGAATTTCTCTAACCGCCTCCCGCTCATACTGATATGGCCCTGCTCAATAAAGATATCGCCGTTTTGGATCTCGCCGGTCTCTTTTTCAAGGTTCATTTTTATCGCGTCGGCTGATTTTACCCGCCATTCCGGGTCCGCCACGGAAACACGTCCCTTGGCGTCCATGTCCTGGGTCTCGCGATTCATCCGTACCTCGTCGGCCTTGAACGTGGATTGTTGCCGCTTGATCTCGACATTCCCACTGGCTTCGATTTGACTCCCGCCGTCGCCAAACCCTAACTTGTCGGCGCTCAGGTTGATTTCCTGGCCCGGCTCCTGGCCCACTTTCGCGGTCCCACGCTGCGCGAGCTGAGCCCACGACGGCGCATCGCCACACAAAAACAAGACCGTCAGGAAACCCAGGATGGCGAAATCGGTTTTCGTTCTCATCTTCCTTAGTTTAGACCGTTGAATTGGGTGCGATAGCGCCGGCCAGCCTCGCGCTCACCATTTCCTGCACTTTGGGCCGAATCTCACTGAGCAGGTAGAGAGAGCCGGCGGCCAATACGATATCGTTGGGCCGCGCGCTAGTGAGCAAATAACCAAGGCCTTGGCGCGCGTCGTTCATCACCCGATGGGGAATCCGGCCGGCAATGTGACTAGCCAATTGTTTTGGATCCGCGCTTCGTTCCATTGAAACGCGCGTCAAAACTATTTCATCCGCCACGCCCACAAGCATGTTCAACATGAGCCGCCATTCTTTGTCATCCATCGACGCGAACAGCAGCTTGATCTTCCTCCCCTGCCGAAAATCCTCAATCGTTTCGACCAGCGCCTTGACCCCTGCTCCGTTATGCGCACCGTCCAAGACCACGATGGGCCGCTCAAGCATGACTTCGAAGCGGCCCGGCCACGAAACGGTCGCTAATCCCTTCCTTATGAGTGCGCCGCTCACTGGAAAGGCCCCGCCCGCAACCTCCAGCGCGCCGAGCGCCACCGCCGCATTGTTCCGTTGATGGCGGCCGCGTAGAGCCGACGAGAGTTCGGGAATATTCCGATGGATGCCAATATAATCGAAAAGACCCTGATTTTTCAAGAAAATTCTGAATTCTCGTTCAAAAAAGTAGGTTCGCGCTTCCCGCCCTGAGGCAATCTCCTCAAAAAGCTCGAGCACCTCGGCGGGCAGGGCGCCGACCACTACCGGAACTTTCGGCTTGATGATTCCCGCCTTTTCGCGTGCGATGGATCGGAGATCCGAGCCAAGGTAAGCTTCGTGATCTTTGGAGATCGTGGTGATCACCGACACCACGGGGCTCACCAGATTGGTCGCGTCGAGCCGCCCGCCCAAACCAACCTCCACCACGGCGACATCGACTTCCTGGCGCGCGAAATGGACGAAGGCCATGACGGTGACGAACTCAAAAAAGGTCAATGGAATGTCGGCCGCTAGGGTGCATTGCCACACTTCGTCCGCCAGCGCGACGACCTCGTCCGGCGCGATCTCTTGATCGCCGATCCGGATACGCTCGGTAAAGGATACCAAGTGGGGGGAGGTATAAAGCGCCGTTCGGTAACCTCCCAGGCAAAGTATGCGGTGGAGCATCGCCGCAGTAGATCCCTTGCCGTTGGTCCCAGCGATGTGAAACGAAGGAAAGGTTTTTTCAGGATGGTTGAAGAGCGCGAGCGCCCGTTCCATACGGTCTAAACGAAGATCGATGACGCCGCCGCGCAGGTTATAAATTCGCTCAAGCGTTTCCGAATAGGAGTCCACAGGAGATCGTTTCACTCTCTAGCCTCGATTAATCAAGCTTCAAGAAAAAAAACTCGACGCACTGGAGACCGAGGAGCGAGCCTGGAGAGGCGAAGGCATCCGGTCGTAAATGGCCAATGACTTCTTTGGTGCTTGGCTGGATCTTTGAACTTTTTCCCCGACTTCGCTCCACCACCGCCAGCTTGCAGGCCGCTTCAAGGTACGGACCCATTGCCTTCGACTCGGAGGGCTCGCTCCGAGGGCATCCTCGCACTGTGAATAATCTGGGCTAGGCATTGCCTGGCCCTAATCTGTCATGCGGGACCGAGCGGGCCTACGCCTTCTTGATCCGTTTCATCGCGCGTTTAAGCCGCGCGACAAAGAGTCCGGCCCGCCGCGCCTTTTGATCCCCCGTCTTGGATTTCTCGATGGTCGCAACCAGCGCGCTGCCCACCACCGCCGCATCGGCGAATTGCGCGATCCATGCCGCCTGCGCCGGAGTCGAGATGCCGAAACCGACGCCCACCGGCAGGGACGTGGATTCGCGCACATGGATCACCTGCGTGCGGAGATTGGCATCGAACGAGCGGCGCGCGCCGGTCACGCCGGTCACTGAAACATAATAAACGAAACCACGCCCTCTGCGCGCGACCTGCCGGACCCGATCGGCGCCGCTGGTCGGCGACAGGAGAAAAATGACGTCCATTCCTTCGGCGTCGGCCCAGCGTTTCAACTCCCCGCTCTCTTCAGGCGGCAGGTCGACACATAGTACGCCGTCGGCGCCCGCCAGCGCGGCCCGGCGGCAAAAGGCTTTCAACCCATAGTGAAAAAATGGATTGAAGTAGCCGAAGAGAATCACCGGCAGTTCGGAGCGGCGGCGGAACTCGCGCACCAGGTCGAAGATCCTCGGTAAGGAAAGGCCATTTTTCAAGGCGCGCTGGGAGGAACGCTGGATCGTCGGCCCATCCGCGGTCGGATCGGAAAAAGGAACGCCGAGCTCGATCAAATCCGCGCCCCCCTTTTCCAGGGCGCGCATGATCTGGAGCGTGGCCGCAAGATCCGGGTCCCCCGCGGTGACAAACGGAATCAGCGCAGTCTCGCCACGTTTTTTCAACTCGGCGAATTTTTTTTCAATACGGCTCATGGCTCGATCTAGAGTTTCACTCCCAGGTAATCTCCCACGGTCATCATGTCTTTATCTCCCCGGCCGGAAAGATTGACGATGATCGCGCGCCGTTTCGCCAGGCGCGGCGCCAGGCGCACCACCGCGGCGATGGCGTGGGCGCTTTCTAAAGCGGGGATGATGCCTTCCACTTCCGCGAGAAATTTGAGCGCGCTCATGGCCTCGCGGTCCATCGCCGAATCGAAATGGATCCGGCCGCGGTCGCGCAGGTAGCTGAGCTCGGGTCCGACGCCGGGATAGTCCAACCCCGCTGCCACCGAATGGGTCTCGCGAATCTGCCCTTGATCGTCCTGGAGCACGTAGCTCTTGCTGCCGTGCAGCACGCCGACCTCGCCGCTGAGTATCGACGCTGCGTGCTTACCCGTGTGGAGGCCGCGTCCTGCCGCTTCGACGCCGATCATTTTGACTCCGGCATCCTTGACGAAGGGATAGAAGAGGCCGATGGAATTGCTGCCGCCGCCGACGCAGGCGACCAGGTAATCCGGCAGCCGCCCTTCGGCTTTGAGGATCTGGCGGCGCGCCTCCCGACCGATCACCGATTGAAAGTCGCGCACCATCATCGGGTAAGGATGGGGACCCGCCACGGAGCCGATCAGGTAATAGGTCGTGCGCACGTTCGTCACCCAATCGCGCAGCGCTTCATTCATGGCGTCTTTTAAAGTCCGGCTGCCCGAGTCCACCACCCGCATCTTGGCGCCAAGCAGCTTCATGCGAAAGACGTTGAGCGACTGGCGCGCCACGTCCTCTCTGCCCATGAAAATTTCGCACGGCAGACCGAAGCGGGCCGCCACCGTCGCCGTAGCCACCCCATGCTGTCCCGCGCCGGTCTCCGCGATGATGCGCTTTTTGCCCATGCGCCGCGCCAGCAGGATCTGGCCGATGGTGTTGTTGATCTTGTGCGCCCCGGTATGGCAGAGGTCCTCGCGCTTGAGATAGATCTTCGCGCCGCCGAGCTTTTGCGTCAGCCGCTCGGCGAAGTAGAGCGGCGTTTCCCGGCCCGCGTACTCGCGCAGATATTTTTGGAACTCCTGGCGAAAGGCGGCGTCACGCCGCGCCGCCGCGTAGGCCCGCTCCAATTCCACGAGGGCGGGCATGAGCGTCTCGGCGACGTAGCGCCCGCCGTAGGGGCCGAAGTGGCCGCGCCGGTCAGGCAGCCTGGGCGGCGATGATGAATTCTTTGAGCTTGCCATGGTCTTTGATACCGGGGCGTGACTCCACGCCGCTGCAAACGTCGACTCCGTAGGGATGAATCTTGCGCACGGCCTCGGCGACGTTCTTCAGGGTGAGGCCGCCGGACAAAATCAATTTTTCCGCAGGCAATCCTTCCAGCCACTCCCAGGGAAATGCCGCCCCCGATCCGCCGTATCCCGCCGACCATGAATCCAGCAGGAAGAAGTCCGAGGGAAATTTTTCCATCCCCTCGAGTGACTTTTTTTCCTTGACGCGAAACGCCTTGATCACCTTGAGCGCCCAGCCGCGGCAATATTCTTCGCTCTCTTCGCCGTGGAATTGCAGCCCACCATAGGCATGTCGTCCGTCCGCGAGAACGGCGCCGGCGAGAATCTCGCGAACCTTTTCCCTGGACGCGTTGACAAAAAGCGCGACGTTGCAAGCGCGCTCGGGCAGCGCTTCGAGGATGGCGCGCGCCTTTTCCGGCGCGACGCAGCGCGGACTCGGCGCATAGAAATTGAACCCCAAAGCGTCGGCGCCGAACTCGAGCGCCTTTTCCGCGTCGGCCAAATTGGTGATGCCACAGACCTTGATTTTAACCATGTCGTGCTCGTTGATCGTGCTCGTGCTCGACAATCGTGTCCCGTCTTAATCACGATCACGAGCCACGAACACGAGTCACGTTAACAGTTCCCTCAGCTTCTCCCCCGGCTGCGGCGCGCGCATCAAAGACTCGCCGATCAGGAAAACATGAATGCCCAATTTCTCGACCCTGCCGATCTGCTCCGCGCCGTCGATGCCGCTCTCGCAAACCGCGGTCACGCCGGCCGGAATCAGCGGCGCTAATCGCTCGGTGGTGGCCAGACTCACTTCGAAGGTCTTGAGATCGCGGTTATTGATCCCCACCAACTCGGCGCCCGCCTTAAGCGCGGCCTCCAGCTCCGCTTCGCTGTGCACCTCGATCAGGGAGTCCATGCCAAGCGCGGCGGCCTGCGCGCACAGCTCGCCCATGAGCGCGGCATCGAGCAGCGCGGCGATAAATAACACGGCGTCCGCGCCGTAGCTCTTCGCCTCAACCAACTGATAGGGATCGAGCATGAAGTCTTTGCGCAGAAGCGGCAGGCCCACCACGCCGTGAATCGCTTCCAGATAAAGCAGGCTCCCCTGGAAAAAACGCTCCTCGGTCAACACCGAGATCGCGCTCGCGCCGTGCTCGGCAAAATCCTTCGCCAGCGCCACCGGATCGAAGTCCTGCCGAATCAGCCCCTTGGACGGCGAAGCGCGCTTCACTTCCGCGATGATGCGGCGCGTAACGAGTCGACCCTCGACCGTCGACCGTCGACGGGTGAGACTCTTAGCGAAGCCGCGCACCGGCGCGTGAAACAGCGGCCGGTCGCGTAGCGCCTGCGGCGGCATGTCGAGCCGCCGCCGCACCACTTGCTCGCGCACATGGCCGGCGATGGTGGCGAGAATTTCAGCCATGAAATCTAGGCGGCGTTGGTTAACTGAACCAACTGATCGAGCTTCTGGCGGGCTTTGCCGGAATCGATGGCGGAAGCCGCGAGCGCCATGCCGTCCTTTATCGAGGCGGCGCTGCCGCTGACGTAGAGCGCGGCGCCGCTGTTGAGCAACACCACGTCGCGCGCCGGACCCTTGTCCCCTTGCAACACACCGCGCACGATGCCCGCGCTCTGCTCCGCGTTACCACCGTGCAAATCTTCCAGCCGGCAGGGCTTTAGCCCAACTTCTTCGGGCGCGATGGTGTATTCTTTGATCTGCCCCTCGCGCAGCTCCGCGACCTTGGTGGGGCCGCAAAGGGAGATTTCGTCCAGTCCCTCTAAGCCGTGAACCACCATGGCGCGCACGCTGCCGAGGTTCTTGAGCACATGGGCAATGGCGGCGACCAGCTCGCCGCTGTAGAGTCCGATCAATTGATGGGAAGCCAGCGCCGGATTGGTGAGCGGTCCCAGGAGATTGAACACCGTGCGGATGCCGATGTCGCGGCGCGGCTGGACGGCGTATTTCATCGCCTCGTGGAGCAGCGGCGCGAACAAGAAACCGATGCCGATCTTGGCGATGCACTCCTCGACCCGATCCTTCGGCGCGTCCACCTTTACTCCCAACGCCGCCAAGACGTCGGCGCTGCCCGACTGGCTCGACACCGAGCGGTTGCCATGCTTGGCGACTGCGACGCCGGCCCCCGCCACGACAAAAGCCGATGCAGTGGAAATGTTGAAAGTGCCCTTCTGGTCACCGCCGGTGCCGCAGGTATCCAGCACGGTTTTCGCTCCGACATTGACGCGATGGGCCTTTTCGCGCATCACCCGCGCCGCACCGGTGATTTCCTCGACGGTTTCGCCCTTCATACGCAGGGCCGTGAGAAAGGACGCCACTTGCAAGGGGGTCGCCTCGCCGGTCATGATTTGATTCATGACGTCGCTCGTCTCGGCTTCGGATAAGCTGGCCCGATTGACGAGTTTCTCGATCGCTTCGCGGATGTTCATGGTCGCCCGTTTCTTCGACTTAGCGGCTCGCGATGAAAGCCTTAGTGTAGTTCTCTTTGGTCTTCAAGGCTTCCTCCACTTTCTTCGCTTCCTCCCGGGTGTTGTACTGGCCCACCCGCACACGAAACCAGATCTTTCCCTTGGCGTTCGTCTCGGCCACATAGGCGTTGTAACCTTTATTTTTGAGTCGATCAACCCAAGTCTTCGCCGACTTTTCGTCGGGAAAAGCGTTGACCTGAACCGTCCATCCCTTGCCGTTTTCCTTGCTTTCAGCCGTCTCGACGGGCGGGTCCGGCTTCGGCGGCGGCGTTTTTTCCGCCTTTTTTTCGACCGGCTTAGGCGCGGGCGGTGCTCCTTTGGTTTGCGGCTTGCTTTCCTTGGACTCCGGCTTGGCGGTCTTTTCCGCCGGCTTCGACTCTTTCGGCTTTTGTTCCGCCGACGGCTCGGCTCCCGTGGGCTTGGTCAAAGTATTATAAAAGGTCATCTCCTCTTTGGCCGCTCCCCCTTGGCCGGCTGGGCCTCCCGGAGCAGCGGGCTTGATGGGAATCTTCACCGGCGGTTCTTCCATCTTTACAATCCTTCGTTCCTCAATTCCTTTGCCGGCAAAAACTCCCAGAAAAAATATGATAACCGAAGCCAGGGCAAAAGCGCCGCCGAGCAGCACCATCTGGCCACGGCTGAAATAGAATCTTCTGTCCTTGTCTCTGCGATTCTCCGCCATTGATTTTTCCTCTTTATTTTTCGGTCAGGGGTCCGAGCGCGCAGCCATTTTTAGCGGCGCGTCAACGCCCAAAATTTCCAGCCCCCGGCGTATCGTCTTCTGCACATTCTCCACCAGTAGCAGCCGCGCCCCGGTTAACGCCCCGTCTTCGGTGATAACCCGGTGGCGATTATAGTAGCGGTGAAACTCGCCCGCCAGTTCCAGCAAATAGAATACGATTCTGTGGGGTTCCAGCTCCCTGACGCTTTCTTCCAGGACATCGTTAAACTGAATCATCTGACGGATTAGTTCCAATTCCTCCCCCAGTTCCAACCGCTCCAGATGAACCGACTGATCGCCACAAGGGACCCCGTCAAACATGCCGTTGCGCCGCGCCTGCTCGAAGATACTCGCCACCCGGGCATGGGCGTACTGCACGTAAAAAACCGGATTCTCGCTCGACTGCCGCTTGGCTAGATCCAAATCGAAGTCGAGATGGCTGTCGGACTTGCGCATCAAAAAGAAAAACCGCGACGCGTCCCGCCCCACCTCTTCCAATACTTCCTCCAGGGAAACGAAGTCCCCGGTACGCTTGCCCATGCGCACAGGCTCGCCGCCGCGGGTGAGCTGCACCATCTGAACCAAAACCACCTGCAAAACCGCCGGGTCGTAGCCGAGTCCCCGCAGCGCCGCTTTTAATCGCGGCACGTAACCATGGTGATCGGCGCCCCAGACGTTGATAAGCTTGTCAAAGCGGCGCTCAAGCTTGTTGCGGTGATAGGCGATGTCGCTGGCGAAATAAGTCAGCTCGCCGTCGCTCTTGATCACCGTGCGATCCTTGTCGTCGCCGAACTCGGTGGACTTGAACCACTGCGCGCCGTCCTCGCTGTAGAGGAGTCCGCGCGCGCGCAGCAGATCCATCGAGCGAACCACTTCGCCGCGCTCCCGCAGCGCTCTCTCGCTAAAATAAGAATCGAAATGAATGCCGAACTCGCCGAGCTGGCCGCGAATCGTGCCGAGCAGCGATTCGCCGCCGAATTGGCGGAAGAAATCCACGGCCGCCTCTTTCGATTCATTTAAGAATTTGTCTCCGTCTCTCTGTTTAACCTCGGCCGCGAGTTCCCTGACGTAGTCGCCGGGGTAGCCGTCTTGGGGAAAATCGATTTTTTCGCCGAATAATTCACGGTAGCGCGCGTAGAGCGATAGGCCCAGGTTTTCCATCTGCTTGCCGGCGTCATTGACGTAGTATTCCCGTTCGACCTCAAAGCCGGTCGCTTCATGGAGGCGCGCCAAGACATCGCCAATCACCGCCACCCGCCCGTGGCCCACGTGAAGCGGGCCGGTTGGATTGACGCTGGCGAATTCCACCTGCACCTTGGCGCCGTTGCCAAGATCGAGGGATGCCTCCTTGCCCGCCGCTAACTCGCGCAAACGCTGATAATAGAACTTCGGCGCAAACGCGAAATTCAAAAAACCCGGACCGGCGATCTCCTTACGCGCGAGAATGCCTTCGGGATCCTCGATGTTTTTGAGAATCGTTTCGGCGATTGCCCGCGGCGGTTTCTTTGCCGTCTTGGCCCACAGCATGGCGACGTTGGTCGCCAAGTCGCCAAACTCGCGCTGTTTCGGCGCCTCAAGAAGCACAGGGGGGAGTTCTGTTGAATTCAGTGTTCCCTCCTGCGCGGTTTTTTCGATCGCTCGGGTCAATAAGTCCCTAAGGTGACTTCGCATCGCGTCCTTAAATTATCTTCTGCCCAAGCCTGAACGGCGCCGTTGACAGAGGAGGTCTCAGCGCCATGCGGTGAAAATTCGGCAACTACGAAGATGATCTAATTATATTATTAATGATCTATCGGTCGCAAAGTCAAGTTAACGTAAGTGTATCCGTGGGGTTATCAGACGGTGGAGGATGTTAAAAAGCGGGGCGCGTATTCTCTGGAGGAGGTCTACAGGCAGAAAATATCGAATCAATTCCTCTTGGCAGCCCGTTAAAATCTGCGCGACTCATTCAAAATAATGGCGGCGCCAACATCGCAGCGACTAGAGACGCACGGCGTTAGCCTACTCCGCCGTAGTAGCTTCGGCCACGAAGGCCGGGCGGCCGAGGCACCTCTCCACACACAAGCCCCAATGTCACTGTGCCGTTTTTATTCTACCAAGCTCAGTATCGAGCTTTCGCACGCGGTGACAAAGATGCTCGAGCATGCGGAAGGCGAGCGCGGGATCCTGTTGTATTCGCCGAAGCAAGGTCTTTTTGTCCACCGTGAGGACTCGGACGGCGCCGAGAGCGCGCACGGTCGCGGAGCGAACCTGATCCTCGAATAAGGCCATCTCGCCGAAGAAATCATTTTCACCGAGCGCCGCGAGCGACACGGTTTTGCCGTCCACTTCCTCTACCACTTCGGCTTTCCCCGACTGAATCACGTACATGGCATTGCCGACTTCACCCTGCCTCACGATGATCTCTCCGTCCTGGTACACCTTGCCCAGACCGCCAGCTTCCATCGCTTCCTCCTACGGCAGTTTGCCCCGTCTCAGGGGAACGTTTGCGACGATGACGTTCCAAACTAAACGGCTCAGAAATCCGGGGTGTAGAGCACGCCAGAGAATTTCCCGGTAGGTCGCGCTGCCGGTAAAAAGATCCCATAGCACCATGCTCATGTGCGGAGCACGTTTTTTGTCGGCTTGCTCGGTGGCGACCATGCGCACGATGCCACGGAGATCATGGGGTCTTTTTTGCCACTGCCGCGTCAAGGCGAAAATAGCCTTGCCGATTTTGTTATCGACGTCGATGTCGCGGCATTTGGGCCAGTAGTGGGCACGAAAGTCATCGCAGGATACACCGGTAAAGGCCGCCGTTTCAGCGGCGGCCTTAGCGGTGCGGTAGGACGCGCCGATGCCGTCTTTAAATAACCGGGTGACCCCGGAATCGCCGATGAACACGACGCGATCTCCAAACGGCTGAACCGCGCCGTAGGTATTGATACGCGGCGAGCAATGGCAGGGTGGCGGCTCGGGCGGCACATCCGGCGGAAAACATTTTCTGACCAACGGAGATTCCAGAAAAGACCTGATCAGCGGCTTGTCGATGTCCTCGCCGAGGAGACAGACGGTCGCGTATTCACCCTTTGGAATGATCGCGGCGAATTCCAGCCGAGGCAAGTTGAGCAGGAAAACATGCATGGAGTCGCCCAGGTACTTTTCCAGAGTCTTTGGCCCCAGCTTATACTCACAAATGAAGGTTTTCGTGCTTTGCGGCGCTTGGTATTGCGGAATCGTATCCTGGAAAAGCTTTAGACTGGGCGAGTTGACTCCCACCGCTACCGCCAGCAGATCATAGTCCTGTTCCAGGCCGCGCCGTGTCTTAATTCTTGGCCTGCCGTCTTGCCAGTTAATGGTGTCCACGCGGTCACGCACGAGGCGCGCGCCCTTGTCCACGGCCAGCTCTTGGAGAAACCGGTCGAAGCTGAACCACTTGATGTCCTTTGTATCGATGTCTCTCGGGCCGGTGCCGCGGTGTATCGCGGCGATCCTTTTTTCGTGGAGCGGAGTATCGATGCGGACGCTACCCACGTCCGTGTGCAACATATAGGAGTCGATGCCCCGCTGGACTACCGTCGTCGGGAGGTTGATGCCTTCAGCGGCGAGCATCTGGACCAGGGACTCTGAAATGATCCCACCGCACATGTTGCAGCCGGTCGGTCCGATGACTGCAAAGTCGCGCGGGTCGTAGATATCGAGGCCGACATCGATGCCGAGCCTCTGGGTCATATCGAGCAGAAAATGGCTGAAAAACGAGCCGGCCGGCCCGCTGCCAATGACTCCTACGCGGGAGCCGTTTTCAAGTTTGAGTTTACCGTTGCCGTTTTCGGCGTTTGGAAAAAACTGGCGGGAAATATCGCTCTCAGAGCTCCGGGAACGAAAGAAAGTCGAGGGTAGCCGGCTCAGGACGGCTGAAATGTTGGTGAGCCACGAGCCGCTGTTCACTCCTGTGAGTCTTCGCATGCTTAAAGTTCCCTGGTCGCCAACAAGACCCATGCTCCCAGTGCGAAAAATCAACGCTGAATATGACCGGCTTCAATATTCCTATTGAAATTGCAGCAAAAACGGGACCGTGGAGCAGGCGGGGCGAGACCTTAGGGGCATTTTCAACGTTATCAAGGAATTCCCTTTCCGCGCAGATTTCACAAAGGGGCGGTATGAAGTCGGAATTTCCGATATTCAAGAACTGTCATCGATAATTTTCGCGCCCTCACAAAACTCTGGAGCGATCGGAACTCTTACAGACAAAGGCGGCGTGAGGTTCACTTACTGAGAACCAATGCGTCCGTCCGCCGTGACCGCCACTGATGGTTCCAACGGCAACTTGCTGGCAGGAGAAACGCGACGCTTTCCTATAGCCGCGCCGGCCGATCAAGCCGCTTTTTTGTTCCGCTCTTCCACGAGCCTGGCGACCTGTGGTTTTACCAACCGCGCGTAGTCTGCGTACTTCAGCCTGACCGTCTGCGTGTGGTTGCCGGCGTTGAAATAGATATGCTCGTCCTGCTCCAACGCCGGGTCGACGTAAACCTTGAGGCCAAAGAGGTTGCCGAACGGCGGCATCGCGCCGATCTCACAATTCGGGAAACGCGCGATAAATTCATCTTCGGTGGCGAGCCGCGCCTTCTTGGCGCGCAGGTTAGCTCTAACCAGGTCCAGGCTGATCTTCCGGCTGCCGGGGATAACTCCCATCAGCAGCGTGCCGTCCACGTCGAGCATGACGACCTTCGCCATTTCCTTGCCTGGGAAATGCTGCGTTGCAGCAATTTCCTGCGCGGTGTAGGCGAGCGCATGGTTGTAAACCTCATAGGAAATCTTGGCCTCGTCAAGCGCCTCTTTGAGTTTCTTTGAAATCGGCATAACTCCCTCCTTATTTATTTATTAAGGTTCATCGTTTGTGCCTCGATCCGCTTCTCAAGAACTGTTTCACTCAAAAACAGTTTAATCTCCGTTCACGCTCCCCCTTACGCACGGTTGCGCAAAATGCATGCCGCGGCGGCAAGAAAACACTCAGCGCGTTTCCACCGAATAATCACTCGCATGGCGCGCATGAGCTTTTGTGATAAGATTGAATCTTTCCGCCGCTGCAAAGACCGTCGGAGTGATCTCGCAGCAGCGGGAATTGTGCCGGGCGGCATGGCGTCCCTTGCTCGAATCCAGCGGAAACTCATCGGCTTTTTTGCCTGCTGAACGACTTATCGTGGCACACCTCTTGCTCATTTCTAACCAATAAAGAAATCTCACCATCAGACGGAGGCAATTAAATATGGAAATCCCCTTGAAGATCACGTTTCGCAACATGCCGCCCTCGAAAGCGGTCGAGGCAAATATCCGCGAGAAGGCGGCCAAGATCGAATCCTTTTACGACCGAATCATGAGTTGCAAGGTCATGGTGGAGGCGCCGCACCGCCATCACCATAAAGGTAAAGCGTACCAGGTGCGGATCGATATTACCGTGCCGGGCGGCGAGCTGGTGATCAATCGCGCGCCGAAACGGCTCAAGGCGGCAAAATTGCCGCCCACGAAGGGAATTGAAAAAGATATAAGTGAAAGGCACGAACCGAGCAAACACGCGGCCCACGAGGACATCTATGTGGCGATCCGGGACGCCTTCAACGCCGCCGGGCGTCGGCTCCAAGACTACGCGCGCCGGCAAAGCGGTGCCGTCAAATTGCATGAGAATGCAGGCCATGGCCGGATCAGCAAACTCTTTCCGGAAGAAGGCTACGGCTTTCTTGAAACGTCGGACGGGAGAGAAATTTATTTTCACCGTCACAGCGTTCTCCAGCCGGGGTTCGCTCACATCGCCGTGGGCAACGCGGTCCGGTTTGCGGAGGAGCTTGGCGAAAACGGGCCGCAGGCGAGCACGGTTCATGTGATTGCCCGGACGCCCCAAGCGGAAGCGGAATAGTAGATTCTATGTTTAACGAGATTCTCGCATGCCTCGACGGATCGCGGCTGGCGCAGGGAATACTACCGCTCGCCCATGGAATCACTACGGCCACGAGCGCAACTCTGACGCTTATAAGAGTCGTTGCCGACGCCGATGAGTTGGCGGAGGAGGAGAGCGAACTGCGCCAATATGCGCGGCGCTACAGCGCCGATGTGAGATTTCTCTTATCCGCCGACCCGGCGGCGGCCATTGTCGGCGAACTGGAAGCCAAGCCCAACGCCATCGCCGCCATGACGACCCACGGGCGCACCGCCTGGACCGAAGCGATCCTGGGCAGCGTGGCGCTCCGGGTCATCCAAGGGTCGAGCCGTCCGGCGATTCTGTACCGCGCTGTTTCAGGCGATGGAGAAGCGCCGAAGCGAATCTCCGCGCTGGTGCTGGCTCTAGACGGTAGTAAATTCGCCGAGCGCATGATTTCCTTCGCGGCCGCAATGGTACAAGCCCTGGCGGGCCGGCTGTCGCTGGTTCAAGCCTTGTCGCCGCAGCCCTCGATTCCGGCGCTTGCCGGGAACGGCAAGAGTGACATGCTGGAATCGTCCTACCTTCATGGGATCGCCGGAAAGATCAAACGTGAGCACGGCATCGACTGCGAGTGGGAGGTGCTGCATGGCGACCCGGCCGATGCGCTGTGCCGCTACGTGAAAGGCATGCCGGAGACCATGCTGGCAATGACGTCGCACGCACGTGGCGGATTGCAGCGGGCTCTTTTCGGCGGCGTAGCCGCAGCGTGCCTGCGCCGCGCCGGAATCCCCATCCTTATGTACTGGCCGCGCCGGTAGCGGGTAGTTCAGGCCCTACCGGACTGTACCGTCACTATAACTCAGGGGGATTTCCAACACTTCATCCAACGCCGGCCCGACTTTGGCCTGCTTGCTGATTCCGAACGTCAACACCGGCTTGCCTTCCTCGTCCGTTGTCACGCTCGGCGCGAGGCTGCCGAAGAACCTCTTTGCCGTCTCCAGCACCTTATCCACCGAAGTGCTCGTGGACTCGGTGATTGCCTTGGCCGCAACGGTGACGAACGTGGCTTCGCTGTCGGTCGGCCACAAATCGACATAGGAGCAGACGCAACCCTTCTTCGGCAACTTGCCAAGCGCCGTCCGTACCAGCGAGGTCTTGCCATAGCGCCGCTCGGAGAACACGAACAGCTTCTCGTTGTTCGCTATCGCCCGCAGCAGATCGGCGACTTCCTTTTCCCGATTGCAGAAGGCGTTTCCGCTGACCACGCCACCGTATTCAAAGGGGTTTTTCATATTACGCTTTTTGCGTTACGCAATTTGCGTAATACCACAACCTACCCGACCAGTAAATCAAATTCCGGGCTGTGGGTTACGTGAAAAGGAGACTGGGGCACCCCTTAGAAGGCAGACTTCTACGACATGACTATCTCTGTTGGCTTGTCGAAGCCCGACCCCGCTCCCAAAATACTAGCATTAAAATCACGGGGCCTTGTCTCCGTTTGCTTCCATCTTGACGAAACGGTCGGTGAGTTCGGCAAGCTGGCGATAAAAACCGCTCTGCGCGCCGGCCTTGACGGCTGCTGTGAAAGGTCCGATCCAGGACCCGAGATGCTCGTCAAGAAAGCGTTTTCGCAGACCGGCCATTGCCGTCAGCGCTTCCGGGTCGTCATTGCGGCGCGCCTCATTCTCCCGGTAAATAAGCAGATAGAGAAACTCTAGCTCGGCCGCAATGTGATCGGGGAGTTCGCGAAACTCCTCGTCCATCTCGAAGCCGCCCTCCTCGTACAATGCCGGCACGGCCATCGTGGAATCCCCCATGAGGGTTTTCTGGTCTTCCAGCCAGACCGATCCGTAAGGCTTGGCGATGATATGGGTGGGACCGAGGAAAAGCCGCGTGTAGTCGAGCAGCAGGCTTTCGGGATCTTCGGCGGAAAATTCCTCGCCCAGCCGGCGCGCTTGCGCCGCCAGCTCGGGGTGAATCCGCGTCGCGGCGTGGTGCATCGAGTCGAAGACCTTTTCTTCCGCGAACTCCGGCCCCGGCTGGTAATAGCAGGCTGCCAGAAAGCGGCAGAGATCTTCACGGGCAAGTCCGCGGTCCTGGTCGTACGCTGACATCTCGATTCCTGAATCGGAAAGGGGCGGCTTCAGCTCCGTCCTCTGAGTGTACATCTACTCAAGAGCCCGGGGAATCAGGCCCTCGCGCTGTACTTGCCGACGTAATGCACGTTCGGCCGGGTTTTCTTGTCCTCCTGCAAGCGGAATGATTTTTCCGCCTTGAGCACCTTGGAGATTTCCGAATCCGGATCGTCCTGGTCACCGAAGATTCGCGCCTTGGCCGGGCAGACCTCGACGCATACCGGCTGCAGGCCGTTGCTCGTGCGGTGATAGCAGAACGTGCACTTTTCCACGACGCCCGCTTTCCGTATCGCGTCCACGTCCGCCCCCGCTGCGAACTGATTCAGCGCGGGGATCCCTGCTCCAGCCGTCTTGGCGGTTTCCGCTCCCGACGCCGTGCATCCAGGGATCATCGCTGACTTGTCGCTCCACTGCGGCTGCGTATCGCTCTCGTGCGGATTGAAGCTGATCACACTGTAGGTCTCGCCGGCAAGGCTCCTGTCGTCGAGTTCGGCATGGCTGTATGGACAGGCGTTCTGGCAGGCCCGGCAGCCAATGCACAATGCGTCGTTGTGCATCGTGACGCCTTCCGGCGTTTTGAACATCGCCTTCGGCGTGACCGGGCACGCCGCGACGCAGGGCGCGTCCGTACAGTGATTGCACAGCACGGGCATTACCCAATGCTTCGTGTTCGGAAAGGTTCCCTCGGTCTTCATGACCAAATCGGCCCAGTTGTGGCTCTGCCCTTTGGCGCGGGTGCGGGTGTTGTTCTCAGCCTTGCATGCAAACGTGCAGCATCCGCAACCTACGCATTTCTGCAGGTTGATGACCATTCCAAATCTAGCCATTTTCATTCTCCTTCAGCCCGAGTATCCAGTAATCAGGCCTTTTGGATCCTGACGCCGACGAACCCGCCATTGCGGGCCGTGGCGCCGCTCAAGCGATCGTAGTCGTCGACCAGGATTTCGTTGTTGTTGCCACCGCGCGGTTGCGCCTTGGCGTAGTTGCGCGCCGCAACGCGGCCGTACGCCCAGTGGCCCTGGCCGTAGCACTTGGTGACCGTGCCGGGCCGCACCCCTTGCCAGAGCTTCACCTTGGAGACGATCGATCCGGCGACCGAGGAGATCCGCACCCGGTCGCCGGTCTTCAGGCCCAGCTTGGCGGCGTCTGCGGGGTTTATCTTGAGCACGTCATCCCAGGCGACGTCGCCGGGATCGACCTTCTTGAACTCCTGGTACCAGGGCAGATTCTGAGAACGGCCCTCGCGGTTGAGACGCGACTTGTAGTCGATGAAATCGAACGGGTACTCGGCGACGCTGCCGTGACGCTTCGGCGGTTCATAGTGCGGCACGAAAGCCAGTTCGCCCCGGGCCACATAGCCGCTGACCGTGAGAATATCGTCGACGGTGGTCTCGTACTTCTTGGCATGCTCGGTCAGGCCCTTCTTCGCGGTCTCGCTGTAGAACTCGAACTTCTTGGTCGCCGTGGCGAACTTGCCGCCCCAGCCCTTCTTCAAGCTGTACTTCTGGCCGCTGTACATCCCTTTCTTGCGGAAGTCGGCCCAGCCTTCGATCTTGTCGCCCTTGAGCGGTTCTTTGGGCATCCATAGAGGCGCGCTCGAGATCTTGGCCGCGATCTCGGTGAACTCGCGCTCGTTGTCCGGCGTCTTGCCGGTTTCCGGATCCTTGAACTCCTTCGAGTAATAGTCGAACAGGTTCGGGAAACCCTTGGCCTTCAGCTTCTCAGCGAGCAGCCAGACCACCTCGGTCTCTTCCTGCTTCACGTCCCACAGCCGTTTTCCTACCGGCTGCTGGATCGTCGCGTAACCGTACAGGTTGCCCATGTTGGTGACCACCGAAAAACCCTCGCTGGAGTTATGCGTAGCCGGCAGCACAATGTCGGCGAACTGGGTCATCTCCGAAGCGTTGGTGACCATGTGTGCGAAGAACGGCACCGCAGCCAGCGCCTTGTCCCAGCGGGACGGGTCGGTGCAGGAGAAGTTGAAATTGCTCCAGGAACTGATCAGCACCTTGACGGTGCCGGGATCCTTGAGCATCCCGTTAGCGACGTTGTTGGTCACCACGCCGCTGCCGGGTCTCGCGTTCATCATCGCCGGCATGTCCTTCTCGCCGCGGCCGTCGATCTTCTTGTGCTTGCCGGCAGCTTTGGCGATGTCGTCGAGGTAAGCGTCGGAGCTGGGGAACCTCCCGACCGGAACGCTGGAGCTCTGCAGCGTGCCGCCTTCGACGTCGATCGAGCCGACCAGGCCGTTCAGCGCGTGGACTGCCATCGCCGCGTAGGTGCCGCGCGGGTTCATCGCGACCCCCTGACCCATCCACACCGCCACCTTGGGCGCAGCCTTGCCCATCGCACGGGCAACGCGAATCGTCTGCGCCGCGGGGATCAGCGTCTCCTTCTCCGCCCAGGCCGGCGTACGGTCCTTCAATTCGAGGTTCCACCACTTGACCAAGCCGTGAGTCTCTTTCTCGGAAAATGCCGCTTCGTCAACCGTCTGATTGGCAACGAACAGGTTTTTGCCGTCCTTGAAATCACCGACGAACTCCCTGTTCCACAGCCCCTCGGTGAGCAGCACGTGGGCGATGGCACCGGCCAGCGCGCCGTCGGTTCCCGGCTTGACGGGAAGCCACTCGTGGGCCTTGGCCGCGGCAGTGGAGAGGCGAGGGTCGATCGCGATGACTGTGCCACGAGCAAGGATTTCTCCGAATTTGCCGATCGTGTTGGGCACCATCCGGTTCGACGCGAGCGGGTCGGTGCCCCACACCACCAGGCACTGTGTGTTCGCGAGGTCGTAATCGCGATAACCGAAGAAGCCTTGGGTCAGGCCCGGCCCCATCTTCTCGGCTTCGGCGCAGATGGCGCTGTGTGAGAAGTAGTTGGTCGTCCCGTAAATCCTGGGCAGCGCGCCGTACAGGAGATCTGTCGACGTCGGCGAGTAACGGCCACGGATATAAGCGAGCTTGTGCGCGTCGTTGTTCTTGCGCAGCTCCATCATCTTGTCGGCGACGGTGTCGAGCGCCTCGTCCCAGGTGATCGGCACGAATTTCGGATCGATGCCGCGTCCCTTCCGGGGGTTGGTCCGCTTCATCGGCACCTTGATCCGGTCGGGATCGTAGGTCTGCTGCGGGATCAGGTGGCCCCTGGGGCAGACGTAGCCACCGTTGGTCTTGCTCAAGGGGTTTCCGCGCACACTCACCGCGCGGCCATTCTGCACGAAGATTTGGATCGCGCACCATTGGGTACACCCCTGGCACGCGGTTGATACCCACTCGCCTTTGGCGGGGCCTGCGGGTTTGGCCTTGCGCAAGGCCATCGCGCTGGTTGCCGGTTGGGCCAGAGGCAACCCGGCCATCAGTAAACTACCTGTGGCGACCGACGCCTTTATGAAATCCCGTCTCGTCAGCTTCATACCAAAATCTCCTTCGCCGCTGTCAGTGTTGAAAACCCAGTTTTCATCGCGCGCGCCGATGATCATGCCGCCTGCCGATGCGGTCGGGCGCGCCGGCGCGGTCTCTCCGCCTCGGCCGGTTTCGCGCTCGACTCCCTTACTCCCCGCTGTATAAACTGCGGGTCGAGGCCCAACAACTCGCAAACGTTACGGAAGGAAAACAGCCAGTCGTCCCCTTCCTCCATGATCCATTGCTCGGCTTCACGAAACCGCTCCGTCCCGGCTCGATCGCGAGCTGCGCGGTACTTGCGGTAACAGTGAATCGCGTCTTCCAAGATCGCCATGAGCAGCGCCATTTCCGGTTCCAGGTGCTCGCTGCGCCGGAAGGTGGCGAAATATTGGTCGCGCAGGGTGGTATCGTTTCCGGTGAAAACGAAATTGTTTTCTGCCATAGGGACCTCCTTGGCTGGCGCGCCGCCAGGAAACAACGGCAATGGATGTGCAACCGGTATGCCATTGGATTCGCCAAGGATCGCGCTTGCCGCTTTGCATGGATGCGAGATTTTCATTCGCCTCTTCGCACCGGTGCAAACCGGCGGCGGTAAATCCCTGCGGAACCGCCGAAAATTTACCCTTTACTGTGGCATGGCCATTGCGTTTAAAGCATTAGCAAAAGAGACCAAAACGGCCGTGGAGATGACGCGATGGTCAACGCGAATGAAATCGATTACCCCCCCGAAGCGACTCTGGGAGATCAGCGGCTGAGGCGATCTGCGGGCAAAATCCGCATTGAGCCGCCCGCGACTTCACCTTCGATCGTCGAGTTGCGCCGGGAGATTGCCCGGCTGGCTTACGAACTTTATCTACGACACGGAAGACTGCCGGGGCATGACGTCGAAGATTGGCTGACCGCGGAGGCGCTCGTTTATTCCCACTTGGCGGGCTGTGAGAAACCGGTTGGAGATCAGAACGATGGTCGAGAAGCAGAATGACCCGAACTCGTTTCCCATGCATTTGTCGCGGGAAGTCGAGCGCCTGTTTGACGAGATGATCCACCGGCCCTGGGGATTCTGCCGCGACGTGCGCGGATGGAATCCGTCGGTGGATCTCTCGAAAACCAAGGATGCTTTTATTGTCGAGGCGGACCTGCCGGGAGTAAAGTCCGAAGATGTAAAGGTTAAAATCCAGAATGGCGACTTCGTGTTGCCGGGCTGGCGAGCCTCACCGGCGAGCCGGCCGAAAACGGCGGCGATGCGCGCAACATTAATAAGCGGGTGGGCGAGCGGCTCAAAGAAATGGCGCTGGGGCTCCGTAAATTCGTCGGATCGGGTCGGGAGGGAATAACGGAGACGAGAAATTAGGGTCGGCAGGCTTCCATGTGACTAACCGCGGAGGCGCGGAGTACGCTGAGAGGAAATCGAATGAGAATTTTTCTTGAACAGACCCTCTGCGAACTCTGCGTCTCTGCGGTGAATACTCTTTCATAAGTAAAGCCGGAAGAACCGGAAATTAAGAGGGAGTTCACGGTGCTAAAGCAAATGCCAAAACTGCCGATAATCGAAATTTGGGATTCGAAAGGAAGACTACGCGAATACAGGCCGCGTTAACTGAAAGGGGATCATGATGATGGACGAAATCAGAGTCGGAAAGCACTTCGAGCAACTGAGAAAGCGCCGGGAGCAGCTCGTCATGACCCTGCAACATATCGGCAGGGAACAAGAACAAGTCGAGCAAAATACCGACTGGCTCGACCAGGCGGCTTACGAAAGTAGGGCCAATCTGCTCGACCGAATGAACGACTGGTATCTCGAAGAGATGGATCAGATCGACAAGGCGCTTAATCGCATCCGGCAAAGCCAGTATGGCCTATGCTTGGGATGTCACAACCCAATCGGCGCTGACCGGCTGGATATCTCACCCGAAGCGGAGTTTTGTGGTTCCTGCCAGGGAGTCAGAGAGCAACTGGAAGAACGTTGATCCCCTCTTCGCATTCATCCCGGATTCCGCAGGTGAAGTTACAATCTCTACTGAGTGAGGGGCGAACCTGGAGCGGCGAAGACACCCAGGGGTGCTGTTTCAAAGTCTTTTCTGCCGCTTGGCACAACGCCTTATTACTCTGACAAAATTCGCACAGCAGCGAGATCTGTCCTGAGATCAGGGGTAGAAAAGCATTGTCTTCGTTGCGCAAGGTTTGCCCCTCGCTCACAGCGTCACTTTTCCACTGCGGAATCCGGGCTGATCTCAACTCTCTTAGAGGCAGAGGTCCATTGCCTTCGCTACGGAAGGCTCGCACCTCGCTCCGCCCTTAACCTTCAAACAAACGCGGAATCCGAGTTCATCCACGGGTTTACACACGTGGCATTCTGCGAAGGAGGGTAAGTGAATGCGCCAAGAACGAGTGCTTTCTATTCTCCGTAAAGTGCTTTTACGAACCCGCTCTGCTCCAGTTCTTTCAGGTAACTAACATCGATAAAACTTGCCGGCTGGAGTCCCTTCGCTTTCGGATTGCGCGCGCCGATCTCATCGAGCACCATTTGAATCCCTTTGATCGTCGGGTAGGGAACCTTGGGCATGACCTTGACGGCGTAGTGCTGATAGGTCTCTTCGAGCGCTTCGGGATCGCTGATGCGCGAGTATTTGCCAATCACTTTCACAGAGAAGCTCTTGTCGGTCTTGAACCGGTGCAGCCCCTCCACATAGGCGCGCAGATAACGGCGCAGGACATCCGGGCTCTCGCGCATGAAGCTTTTCGTCGTAACCACGCCGGCGCCCTGGTAATCGACGCCGATGGCGCTCAAGTCCGCGAGCATATGATAGCCGAATTTCGCGGCTTGCAGATGCAGGGGCGAAGAGAGCATCCCGCCGTCGAC
>Ga0326597_10003665_pt1 | contig 21978 bp, 15 predicted proteins | sample RVTome_12_FD_203789 | JGI IMG/M metagenome (GOLD analysis project Ga0326597, IMG submission 203789) | Soil microbial communities from uranium-contaminated site in the Upper Colorado River Basin, Wyoming, United States - RVT100D185 | ecosystem: Environmental > Terrestrial > Soil > Contaminated >...
CGGTAGTGCGTGGCCGGAAAGTGCGGCTCTCCGCGCCACTGCGGAAATGTCCGAAACGCATTGCCGAACTGCTCGAGCACCCGTTCGTCACGGGCGGGATCATCCTCCATTTGCGCATAGAGCACCGCCCCCAGAAGCATGTAAGCGTCGGCCCTCGCCGGACGGGTCAAGGTCTCGCCGTGGAGAAGCGCCTCGAGCTCCTGAGCCGCGCATTCGTAATCGAGAATCTTGAAACTTGTTGTGGCATGCGCGAGCGCAGGTCCACTTTCTGCGTACCCGCAGTCCATTTCCTGGGCCACCGCGGTTTGCCCGTTCCCGCCGCCAAAGCCGAGACCACCGACCAGGACACCCAGGATGAGCCCTCCGAACAGCCTGATTGTCATCGTCCACTCCTTGGATAGAATCGCCCGTTCAATTCCGAGACCAAAAGACCAGAAGCCGACCCCGGCCCCCGGCCAACTCAAGAAGCCCGCTCCCGCCGCGTATCGACACCGGCGTCCGGGACCCGCCCGCGTAGTAAAGGCACGAGTCCACGACCGGCAGTTGGTTGGGTGTGCCATTGAGAGGCGCCACCTCGGCTTCGACCTGCCACGAGCCGGAGAAGAGGGCAAAGTCGAGGACCGGAAACACGCTGAAATTGTGCTCTCGCCCGTTGAGCGTCAACGTGAGCAGGTGCGTTTCGGTGGGCGGCACGACGGCGAGCTGCAGACGCGCCTCAGCGTGGCCGGCGAAAGCCGCTCCCAGATTGTAGGTCACCGCAGCTTCCTTGCCCGCTTCGATGAGAAGCGGCTGGGTGAACAGCGGGAAGTCGGGATGAATGACCGTGAGCCGATAGTCGCCCGCCTTAAGATGGAACGGTTCGCCCGGGCTTTGCGTGCGGCCGTCCAGCGAGACCTGCACATGGGCGGCGGAAGGCAGAATGTGCACTGTCTGCCGCGCCATCACAGGTTGTGCCGCCGGCGGTTGCGCGCTAGCCTGTTTCTTCGGCGCTGCGGGTTGGGTCGAAACGGCCGGTGACCGTTTTTCCGGCAATGGCGGCGGAGCCTCCTGCTTCAGGCTCTCCTCGGGGACGACGGAATCGGCCGGCGATCCGGCCACCGCCGCAGTGTAAGGCCCGAGCGGCCGCAGCTTGGACGCACCGATAGCCGCGGGCGCGGAAAGCTCGGCCTGCTCGTCCGGAAAAAGCGACGACGCATCCTTGCTCCCGAGGAAACGATCACGCGCCACGAGCGCCGTGGCGATGAGAACTACGGCGGTACCCGCGATCACCAGTGCCTTTCGCGGAGGAGTCACATACGCTTCCTTGATCTTCGCCAGATCGACGGCCATTTCCTGGGCGGATCCGTAGCGCGATGCCGGGTCGGGATCCATGGCCTTCTTGAGGATGCGCCGGAACGCGGGGGCCAGCTTTTGCCCCGCATTGGTGCGCCACTCGGAGAGCGCCGGGGAGGCCGGGTTGTGATACGGGAGGCTGCGCGTGGCCAGATTGAAAAGGGTCACGCCCAGTTCGTAGATGTCACTGAGGAACGGATTATAGCTGTGGATGCCGGCGTGGCGCTCCGGAGCGGCAAAGTTGGGCGTGAGCGCCACGCGGCCGGTCTTGGTGGCGGTCCCGCCGATTTCCTTGGCGATGCCGAAGTCGATCAGGTACACGTGCCCGTTCCGGTCGATCAGAATATTGGAGGGCTTGAGGTCGCGGTGCGCGATGCCCTGGCTGTGCGCGTATGCGATGGCCTCGACCATCGTCCTGGCTACGGTAAGCAGCCGGTCCGAAGGGAGCGGGCCAGATTCCCAAAGTTGCGTTTCGGCGTCTTGCCCGTCGATTCGGTGAATCACGATGGCCGAATCCTCGGGCAAGTAGTCCACGACGCGCGAGATGTTCGGATGGTCGAGCTTGCAGAGAATGCGCGCTTCCTTGTCGAATTTCTCGCGCGCCTGAATGCGCTTGAAGAATTTAACAACGAGACGCTGATCGCGGAGGTTGACATTGACCGCTTCATACACTTCTCCGAAGCCGCCCGCGCCCAGGTGCTCTTTGATTTCGTATTTCCCGCCGATTGTCCGTCCGATCACGCCGAGCGGATCTTCGGTACGCGTCGGCTCGGAAGGGCTCTCGTGCGATCTCAGAGTGCGTGATTCGTTGGCCAATCCATCCTCCGTCGTGTCCTACTGGGGCCGGTGCCCGGCGTCGGGAATGAACGGTCTCCTCCAGCCCGCAAACTGCCGCCCGACCTATAGTTGTTGTATCGGCAGTGCGCGGGATTGAAACAGCCCTGGACCCAAGATCGTAAGCTCTTGAGCAAGTAATACTTGAGGGCGATTCAAGGAGACGGAAACGGATCGATGGCACAAAAAAAGGCGCCCCCTTCTTAAGGGACGCCTTCTAAACGCTGTCGTTCGCGAACGACTTAACGGTAGTCGTACTTGAACGATACAGACGGGAACATGCCTCCAAAGGTCTCGGCCCCTGAAAGCAGGTACGGCCCGTTGTTCAGGAACGAATTCGAGAGGCGTGCGTCAAACTGCACGTCGCCGAGCATGATTCCGGCACCGAGGTCGTAGGTGAGGTCCGAATTCGTCGACGTCGTGTTCGCCAGCTTGTCCTCCTCCTTCTGCATAATCCACTTCTGCGCACCGATACGGAAGTTCAACCACGGCTTGACTTGGATATCCGCACCAAACTTGAGATACGGAATGGTGTTGACCGTGGTATCGATCGTGGTCGTGCCGGCAACTGAGCCTTCACCCTTGCTCACCATGATTCCCAGTGAAGTAAGGAATTCGGTGCCCTGGAGCGGCACGGTGTTGCAGCCGACGCCCAAGTCCAACACGGTCGCTTTCCCCTCGAAGACCGGGCTAGCCGTGTCAGATACTTTAATCTGCTCAACCCGAATCGCCGGAACGATCGTGACCATGTTGTTATAGGCCCACAAATAGCGTCCCGCTGCTCCGACCCAGGTACCCGCGTCGGCGGCATTGTTGTTCGGATCGTCCGTAAAATCAATCTTACGGTAGAAGGCATCCAGCTCGAACATATTTCCATTGGCATTGAAGCCCACGCCGGCCTGAATACCCAGCACCGAACCCGATTCCTCCGACGTGGTATCCTCGTCCTTGTTGCCCCACCAGTCGACGTGGATACCGAGGTCCATGTTCGAGGCCCGGTAACCGTAGAACAAGTCGATCTTTTGCTGAATTGATACGGGGGCAAGGTCCAGGAACTCGCCGTCCGAGACAAATGCGCCCACTACCGCGTTTTTCATAAAGGGCACGATCATCCCGACACGCGTATTGCCGAATTCGACTGTATTACTCAGCGTGTACGCGTCATTATGGTCCACGATCAGGTGACGCGGATAGTTGTTCACCGTCGAAGACCATGTCCAGATGTTAAAGTCATCCTGAATGAACAACTGCTGGTCGCCCATGGTATGGACCCGAGTCTCGGTGGCCAGCGCCGGTAGCGCCATCACCAGTACGAAAAGTGCGACACAAAGCACGCACATACGCTTCATGATTGTTCCCCTCCTGTGGGAATTCCATGTTCTTGTTTGCGCCGCGTCCCGTCCATGCGGGAGACCGCCCGAGAGCGGCTCACGGCGTTCAGCAATGCGGCTTGCGCCGCGGAACGGTGGTAACAGAAAGCAATCACAAGTTCGATGCGTCTGTGCCCTCCTTCCTATGGCTTGAGGCTTGCGCCTACGTTTGTCGCCGAATTCCTGTCTTACTGCCTCTGTTCATCGGTAGCGGCGATTCGATTCGTGCCCACCCGGTCTCTCGCCCCTCGCGGACGACCGGGAAGAATCACCGAAAATCAATGGTGGGCCTAAGTGGAGTTGAACCACTGACCTCGCGCTTATCAGGCGCGCGCTCTAACCAACTGAGCTATAGGCCCGTGTAGCGCAAAGCGACCGGGTCAACTCTGGCCCCCAGTCTGGCACGATTTCTTTACTACATCGGGACCCGGAACAGCAAGACCGTCCGGGCCCTATTTCCAGACACAAAAGAGAGCGTGCACCCGCAAAAGAACCCGCAGGTCGACCTTGGCGTGTGTCCACGAACCGGTCGTGCAGATCGCACGCCGACCGCGTCACACACACACCATAACTCCTTAGAAAGGAGGTGATCCAGCCGCAGCTTCCGCTACGGCTACCTTGTTACGACTTAGCCCCAGTCATCGGTTTTACCTTAGGCGCCGGCCCCCTTGCGGTTAGCTCGGCGACATCGGGCACTCCCAACTCCCATGGCTTGACGGGCGGTGTGTACAAGGCCCGGGAACGTATTCACCGCGGCGTGCTGATCCGCGATTACTAGCGATTCCGCCTTCACGGAGTCGAGTTGCAGACTCCGATCTGAACTGAGGCCGGTTTTGGGGATTCGCTCCACCTTGCGGTCTTGCATCCCACTGTACCGACCATTGTAGTACGTGTGTAGCCCTGGGCGTAAGGGCCATGAGGACTTGACGTCATCCCCACCTTCCTCCGGCTTGTCACCGGCAGTCTCGTTAGAGTGCTCAGCTTAACCTGATGGCAACTAACGACAGGGGTTGCGCTCGTTGCGGGACTTAACCCAACACCTCACGGCACGAGCTGACGACAGCCATGCAGCACCTGTGCACGGACCCCCGAAGGGGAGGGAACATCTCTGCTCCTGTCCCGTGCATGTCAAACCCAGGTAAGGTTCTTCGCGTTGCGTCGAATTAAACCACATACTCCACCGCTTGTGCGGGCCCCCGTCAATTCCTTTGAGTTTCAACCTTGCGGCCGTACTCCCCAGGCGGGACACTTAATGCGTTAACTGCGGCACAGAAGGGGTCGAACCTCCCACACCTAGTGTCCAACGTTTACTGCCGGGACTACCAGGGTATCTAATCCTGTTTGCTCCCCCGGCCTTCGCGTCTCAGCGTCAGTGTCGAGCTAGATGGCCGCCTTCGCCACCGGTGTTCCTCCTGATATCTACGCATTTCACCGCTACACCAGGAATTCCGCCATCCTCTCTCGCACTCAAGATCGATAGTTTCCCATGCAGTTTCCCGGTTGAGCCGGGAGATTACACACAGGACTTGTCGACCCGCCTGCACGCCCTTTACGCCCAGTAAATCCGAACAACGCTCGCACCCTCCGTATTACCGCGGCTGCTGGCACGGAGTTGGCCGGTGCTTCCTCTGAGGGTACCGTCAGGCCCCGTGCCTGTTAAGCACGGAACGGTTCGTCCCCTCTGACAGAGCTTTACGATCCGAAGACCTTCATCGCTCACGCGGCGTTGCTGCGTCAGACTTGCGTCCATTGCGCAATATTCCCTACTGCTGCCTCCCGTAGGAGTCTGGGCCGTATCTCAGTCCCAGTGTGGCCGATCACCCTCTCAGGCCGGCTACCCATCGGAGCCTTGGTGGGCCGTTACCTCACCAACTAGCTAATGGGCCGCGGGCCCATCCCCAAGCGATAGCTTACGTGTAGTGGCTATCTTTGCTTGCCAGGAGATGCCTCCTGGCAACCACATCCGGTATTAGACCTCCTTTCGGAAGCTTGTCCCGAACTTAGGGGTAGGTTGCCCACGTGTTACGCACCCGTTCGCCGCTGTACTCATCCCCCGAAGGGAACTTTCTCGCTCGACTTGCATGTATTAAGCACGCCGCCAGCGTTCGTTCTGAGCCAGGATCAAACTCTCCGTAGTATTTTCGATTGTTCTTTCGTTCTCTCGAAAAGCACGGATTGTCTTACATCCGTGGTCTGAACAACGCGTAGTTGTTCTTGATTTCCGTCTGGTTACCACTAAAGGTACAGACTGGACCCTGCGAATTACCTTCACAGGTGCACACTCTTTTGTTGTCAAAGATCACAATTGCAAACCCCCAAAGTACGCCCGTCCCGGTCGAAGTCAAGCGACTTCTACCGAAAAGACGCCATCGGGGCGTGCAATCCCAACGCGCCGCGAAAATAGCCTTCGGTTCCCAGCGTGTCAAGGAAAATTCACGTTCCCGGAATGTAACTTGTTGTTTGTCTTCTGAGTAGGCGACGGACCACAGCACCTTAAAGAGCGCGCCCCCCGTCCCCGGCGTTTCCCATCGCCTGCTGTCCGTGAGCTACATCGTATTGTGGGACTACAGTTTGGGGTTGACGCCCGGCGCGAAGCAGGGTAGGCTGTCCTTCGACGCTCCCTATCTGGAGGCCCTACTGATGAAGCCGAATCTTCGAGCCCTGCTGTTCGCCTGTGCCCTCCCTTTGGCCGCCGCCCCGATCAGCCTGGGCGGGCAACCCGACCGCCTCGCAGAAACCCTGCAGGCGTGGGGCCTGACCCGGGCAGACCTGGGCACCCACGCGAAGGGCTACTGGACACGCTTTCCTCTTCCCGACCGCATTCCGCATCTGCTGCCCTCGTTCCCCGATCTCTTTCGGGAGCCACTCAAACTCTACGATTACGGTCGCATCATGGGGAACGCGGCGGACTTCTATCTCGATACGATTAGACCGGATACGCCGAGTTCGCTGTACAATCTGGTCTACTTTCTCGGCGTGGAGCAGCGGGTCGGCGGCTTCCGTAATTACAGCGCGAATCCCGTGGACACCGTACCCGGAGATTCGCCGCTTGAGACGGCGCTCGCGCGCTTGTGGTTGCGCGCCGGCCTCCCCCTTGAATATCGCGCATTCGGCAAACGGGCGGAGTGGACGGGGATGCCCGATTCCCTCCTGGCATGGTTCACGGCCGAGATCCGGCCGCCTTTGCGGAACCCACTGGCCCTTTTCATCGCCAACATCGAAGACGCCCTGGGCTGGTGGGAGGTGGCCGTTCGAAACGTACCCTCCGAACTTCGCTCCCGGGTCTACGAAATCGATGACCTGGGCGGATACCCAGGGCGACGGCACGCGCTACTATCCGGAGCTGGACGACGTTGCGCGACTCCTGGACGAGCAGTCGCTCTATTACGCATGCCTGAAGCTTGCCCAGGCGACCGATCGACTGGCGCGCGATCTGCTCCTTCTGGGGCCACTCCCTTCGCGGCCCCACGAGGAACCGGCCGTCCTTGAGACACCTTTCGGGAGAATCGTAGTGGGCACACCGGGCGCGGATCGTTTCACGGGGGCGGCTTTGGCCATCGTGGACCCCGGCGGCGCCGACACCTATGATGGAAAGGTGGGAGCTTCTTTCGGGCCTGGTAACCCGTTCGGGATCGTTGTGGACGCTTCAGGCAACGATACGTACGCCAGTCTGGCGGACGGCGCACAGGGCGCGGGGGTCCTGGGTTGCGGCCTCGTGTACGACCGGGAAGGGGATGATCGCTATTCGGGCCATAACGGCGCACAGGGGTACGGGTTATTCGGACTGGGCCTCTTGTATGATCGGTCCGGGAACGATTGCCTGGAGATGCAATACAGTGGACAGGGGTGCGGCTATTTCGGCATCGGCCTTTTGCTTGATGGCGGCGGCCGCGATGAATACCGCATCTGGGCCGAGGGGCAGGGACAGGGGGGCATCGGAGGCGGAGTCGGAGTGGTGGCCACCCGCGGAGGCGATGATCTGTACTACGCCGAACCTGATGCCGAGATTGCCGGCCGGGCCGATTATCACTCAGACTACAAGATCACGGCCAATAATGTGCAGGGATCCGGCAACGGGCGCCGCGGCGACGGCGCGGACGGACACAGTTGGGCGGGTGGTCTCGGTGTGTTGATCGACATCGGTGGAAACGATCGCTACGAATCGGGCAACTGGTCGCAGGGGATTGGCTACTGGTTCGGGACCGGCATACTCTACGACAATGAAGGGGACGATGTGTACCAGAGCGTTTACTTTACGCAGGCGTCGGGGGCTCACTTTTGCAACGCCGCCCTGATCGACGAAGCAGGTGACGATCGCCACGAGCTCGGCCACAACAAGGGAGCCGCGATAGCGTTCGGCTGGGACTACACCAATGCGCTACTGATCGACAAAGGCGGAAACGACTACTACGGAGGAGGTCAGAGTTGCCTGGGACTTTCGACGGGACGGTCCACGGTCATTCTCTACGACGGAGGCGGTGACGACGAGTACGGGCTGGATGAGGGAACGGCCGGAATGGGGGAAGCATCACCGCGCGACGATTTCTTCCTGCCCAGCCCCGTGTCGCCCTACATGTACTACTCGCGTTCGGTCGGCCTTCTCCTTGATACGGGCGGCCGCGATCGCTACCTGCGTACTGGTGAAGACGGAGTCACGCACGCGGACTCGCTGGCGGGCGACGGACGAAGCTGGAGCAATCCTCCCGTCGAGAGCGGCGGGTTATTCGGGGGTGGTCGCGATTATCCGGACGGCGGCATACCTGACTTTTCCATTTGGGACAATCGCTAGGGGCGTCGCTCTGGACGGTCCGTCCCCCATCCGCGAGCGAAGCGCAGGATCCGATCGTGAGCGCCTGAAGTCCCTTGGCTTCAGGCTCCAGACTGCGGGATTCGAACGTTGGCTAGAATAAAGAAGTGCCCCGGAGGCGTCCCTGACCTCCGGGGCTTTGGAAGGAACCAATGCGCAATCAATCAACTGTTTAGGAGCAACACGTTGTTCATTGTGCGCATCAATAGTACGACTTTGGGGCCCAAAAGTTCCTCGGGCTCGATAACTTGTTGTAATGTTGGCACTTAGATTGAAACCAGACAGCGCAGGGAGATTCGAGGTGACGCGTCCGAAAGCGCCCTTCATAATGGAAGACCTCCGCGAAGCGCAGCTGTGATGGACATGGCCGTACCGCCATGCGGCGCTGAATCTGGGCGTATTGACGGAATTCGAATCGCGAGTATATTGTAGTGTAGCGCTACCTCGTGTGCCACTCTCATGGTCGCCGAACACCAGCGGAGGCATGTTTGCTCGCCATTCGTTATCTGATTGTCTGCTTGCTGACCACCCTGTTCTCAGTGGCTGCGAGGGGAGATTCGGGATTCTGGGGGCCGCCGGAGAATCTGGGCCCGCCGATCAACAGTCCTGCCAACGAACTTTCCGGGGTCCTCTGCCCGACCGGATTAAACCTGTTCTTTGCGCGCACGGTGACCGGGCAAAACGACCTGTTCGCTGCCCCGCGCGAAGGCGACGGCTGGGGTCGCCCGGCCGCTTTGACCGCACTCAACACTCCGCTCTACAACGAGCTCAATCTCACGTTCGGCCGTGACGGTGCACGTGTCTACTTCACTACGAACCGCCCAGGGGGGCCAGGGGGCTTCGATATCTGGACGTCCGCATTCAGCGGCGCGACCTGGTTGCCCCCCGAGCCGATGGGGCCTGAGGTCAACAGCTCGGGTGACGAGTGGTACGCGGCGGAAGGGACAGACGGCCTCTACATCTCTGCACGCACCTCGTCCGGGCTGAATCGCGGGGACATACTATTCGCTGCGGGGGTTTATCCGAATTTTGCGCCGCACCTGCCTCTGCCCCCATTCGCCACGAGCTCTCGGGAAATGAGCGCTTTCCCAAATCCGGACGGATCGGCGTTGTACATCACGGCCGACTACGTGGGAAGCCTGGGGCGGGGTGACTTGTGGTTTAGTCGCAGGTCAGGCGCGTCCTGGGCAGCGCCATGCGCGCTGTTGTGCGGTATCAATGCCGAAGACTTCGATCTGTATCCGAGCGTATCCACCGACCAGCGGGAGTTGATCTTCGCGTCATTCGGCCGACCGGGGGGGAGGGCGGTGCCGACCTGTATCGCTCCAGGTGGCACGCCCTGGGCGACATCAATGCCGACGGTGCCGCCACGACCGGTGATATCATTCACCTTGTGGTCTTCCTTTTCAGCGGGGGACCGCCTCCGCTCGATGCGCTTGTGGAAGACCTCAACTGCGACGGCAATGCAACGCTGATCGACGTCGTCCAATTGATCAACTACGTGCTGAGGGCCGGCCCCACTCCCTGTGCCGCCTGCGCTCCCTGAGCCTGGACAGCCGGTGCGCTACCGGCTCGCCACGTCGAGCTTGAGAACGCGGCTTTCTTCTGCCAGCGCCGGCAGTACCGTATAGGGTACCCAGGCCTCCACACGTGCACCGGTGAGGGAAATCACACGCCCCCCGTATGAGGCCACGAGTGTGCTGTCATCAGCCGGCGTTCCCTTCGCGGTGAGCAGGAGGACCTTGAATAGTTCACCGTCCACCTGGGCAGGCGTGGCGCGGGGGACGTGCGTGGTGAAGCCGGCGAAGCGCGCAATCCGGTAGGCCTGCCAGAGAGTCTCGGAGCAGTTCTCCGGACGGCGGGATGACCTCGCGCTGCCACCGGCGACCAGCCTTTCCAACCCCGGATCGCGGGGATCGGGCGCAGGGGGCTCGCGCAGCGAACTGACGGGGTAAGCGGCTTCAATGAAGGCGTCACCATTCAATTTTCGCAGCCACTCAAACAACCTGGCACCCGCAGGAAGCTCTACGACCCAGATTCTCTGCACATAATACTGGTTGGTGAGCTGCGGCGAAGTCAGGACGATGCAATTCTGGTTCGAGAGCCAGCTCTCGGCCTGCGCTGCGGTCAGGCTGTCCCCCCACATAATGCTGACGCAGTTGGGCCAGTAGTACCTGGTCGGAGGCTGGCCGTAAATTCTCAGGCCAGGAAGAATACCCCGCAGCGGTTCGGAGGCGGCGCCTCGGTGCGACCAGAAACGCCTGGCGAACACCGGCCAATCTGCCACCGGTGACGTCGCGCCCGGCACTTTCTCGACCTGGAAAAGAAGCTGCGAGAGGCTCTGATCCTGCCCCGCCCGCTGGAGCGCCGGACCCCTCAGGGGGGTCATGCGCCACCCCACGCGACGCAGATCGTAGAGCCTCTGTTCCACTACCGTTTCGATTGTTCCGTTTGCGAATTGCACGAGCGCAAGGGAATCGGCAGACTCGTACCAGAATGCGCTGTCCCCGGCGGCAAACCAGTAGGGTGTCTCAGGAACGCCGACCGGGCGCGGCATGGGTGCCGCACATCCCGGTTCGAGGGCGCTTAAGAACGCCATCGATAGCAGCCAGAGCGCTGCGCGCGAAATGGCCGCAGTCAAGCGGCGTGCCTTCAGAGGCAAGGTGTTCATAATGCCGGATTCACAACGAAAGGGTGTCGACGCGACATGTCAAGAGGACAGAAACACGTCGTGCCGTTCCGCCGAAAGAACAGTGCACAGGACTTGACCCGCTTCTGATTACGGATTTTCATATGGAGGCCCTGTCCGTATGACGGGCCGGACCAGAAAGGATCATGACGAATGAAACTAGCCAAGAAGATGCAGGATGCACTCAATGAGCAGATAAAACACGAGTTGTACTCCGCCTATCTGTATCTCAGCATGTCCCACTACTGCGAGTCCCACAACCTGCCGGGCACGGCAAAGTGGCTGCGCATGCAGTGGAGCGAGGAGCAGTCGCACGCCATGCGCCTGATGGACTACGTCAGTCGTCGCGGCGGACAGGTAGCCCTGGCCGCGATCGAAAAACCACCGGCGGAATTCGGAACGCTCCTGAACCTCTTCGAGCAGGTGCTGAAACACGAAGAGTCGATTTCGGCGAAAATACACAAGCTCTACGAGGCCGCTGCCGCTGCCAGGGATCATGCCATGACCACCGAACTCCAGTGGTTTTTGAGCGAGCAGGTGGAAGAAGAACAGAATGCCGGCCAGGTCGTCGACACGCTCAAGCTCATCGGCGACAACCGGCCGGGTCTGTTCATGCTCGATCGCCAACTGGGCGAGCGCCAGGAGTAAGCCGGGGCCGGCTTCGATGAAGACGATCGAGCTGGAGATCGTGGGCATGTCCTGCGAGAACTGCGTGAAGCATGTCACGCAGGCGCTGGCGGCGCTGCGCGGGGTAAAGCGCGTGGACGTCCGCCTCAAGGAGGGTAGGGCGACAGTGGAGGCTCAGCCCGACGTACACGTGGAGCATCTGATCGAGACGGTGGAAGAAGCCGGCTACCAGGCGCGACTAGCGGAGCGTGAACAAGAATAGACGATCGCCATGCTCGTGAGGCGGTCATCGGACGACCCGGGGTGGAAACCACCGGCCGGCCGAAGCCTGCCCAGGGCGAGTTCGTAGGCGCGCAGGAACTCCTCCGTCTTTTCGCCGGCGAGGTCACGGACGCGCCGGCGCGAGCCGTGGCCCGGTCAAGACGACGCACGATGGCCGCGAAGATCTCTTCGCCGTATCCGACCCGGTAGCGCTCGTACTCCTCGGCCAGCGGGTCGAAATCCACCCTCCCCGTCACTTGACAGTTCTTTCAAATGTCATAGATTACGGCATGCCTACCAAAGCCAGGCGCATGGCCACCGCTCCCGTTTGCGATGTCGTCGCCATCAATCAAGCCGCGCTGGCCCGCGTGCGCAAGAAGTCGCTGGCAGCGACCCGTGCCGGGAGGCTGGCCAAGATGTTTCGACTACTCGGAAATGCCACGCGCGTGCGCATCCTGGACGCGCTCGGCTACTCCGACCTCTGCGTGTGCGACCTGGCCGCACTTTTGAACGCGCGCATTTCGGCCGTCAGCCACCAGCTGGCATTGCTGAAAAAGCACCGGCTGGTCAGGAGCCGGCGCGATGGTAAACTGGTCTTTTATGCCCTCGACGACCGGCACGTGCGTGCCCTGGTCATCCAGGGACTCGCGCACGCCGGACATATCGGGCGCACCCCCGGGACGACGGGCCAGCGCAAGGGAGTGAAATCTCCGCGGCGAGGCCGCGCACAGGTTGAGGCCGGCGCAACATGAGTTTTCTCTTCACGGCATGGCAGCATGCATGGCAGATGCTTCTGGAGGCGGCTCCCTACATCTGGCTCGGCCTTCTGGCCGCAGGTGCGCTCCACGTCTGGGTGCCTAAGGACTGGGTCATCGCACGCCTCGGGCGCTCCAGGCAGGGATCGATCTGGAAAGCCGCACTCCTCGGTGTACCACTTCCGCTCTGTTCCTGCGGAGTCATCCCCGCCGCGGTCAGTTTGCGAAAGCGGGGTGCAAGCCCCGGCGCTACGCTTTCGTTCCTCATCTCCACGCCGGAAACGTCGATCGATTCACTCGCTCTGACCTACGCCTTGCTGGGTCCCATCTGGGCCCTGATCAGGCCCGTAGCCGCGGTGCTCGTCGCCGTGTTCACAGGTTCGCTTGCCGGCCTATTCGCCGACACCCACAATCCGGAACCGGATCAGAATGTTTGTGTCGTGTGCAGCGAGCCTGGAAGACACGATCATGGCCAGGCGGACCGATTGAAGCAGGCGTCCAGGTTTGTCTTCGGAGAGTTGCTCCCGGACATCGGCGGCTGGCTGCTCTTTGGAGTCATGGTATCGGGAATCCTGCTGGCGTTGTTGCCCCCGGATTACCTCTCCCGACTGCCGGGCGGACCCGCCACGCAAATGCTCGTAGCCTTGCTGGTGGGGATCCCGCTTTACATCTGCGCGTCTGCCTCAACCCCGCTCGCTGCGGCACTTCTATTGAAAGGGATGGCGCCTGGGGCCGCGCTGGTGATACTTCTCGCGGGTCCGGCCACAAACTTGGCCTCGGCCGTAGTCATATCGAGACAGCTTGGTGCCAGAAACACCGCCGTTTACCTCGGTGGCGTCGCCGTCGGTAGCCTTGCGGCCGGCGCCACGGTCCAATGGCTGGCACCCGATCTGAAACTGAGCGTTGTCTCCCTTGCGCCGGAAGGTCTTCCGGCGGCGCTCAGTGTGCCACTGGCTTTGGCGCTGCTCGTGGCAATCGTGGTTCCATGGCTTCGTAAGAAACTGGTTTGAGTCGGCATAACTCACTGATAAACACTACATTACCGCAGCAGAAGCCGGTCGCCCGCAGACGGCAGCTCACGCTTTGCTGCTAATTAGGGCACAAAACGCTGTCAAAAGCCTGCCAGTCAGCCGAATAATTGGGGTACGGGAACCAACCATGGCCAGAGCTCGGATCGTCGTCGCGGATAATCGTACAGAAGTGCTTGATGTGCTTGTCAATCTGCTGGAGCTGATCAATATCGAGGCCATCCCATGCAGAACCGGCGATGAGGTGCTCGCGAGGGTCGCCGAGGGGGGCGTTGACGCTGTCATCAGCGATGTGCGGATGCCGGTAATGGACGGCATGGTCCTGGCGGATCGGCTGAGAGAACGTGTTCCGGACCTGCCCCTGATCATGATGTCGAGCTACGCAAGTCAGGCGCTCGAGGCCGAAGCCAGGCAACGCGGGGCTTTGGGCCTGGTGGCCAAACCGTTCAAGATCACCGAGATCGCCCGCTTACTGGAAACTGCCGGTCTGCATTTTTCCCCGGTTTCTTGACGGGGCCCTCTTTCCTGCTGATTTTCAACGGTTTAGAATCTTTACTTTTTCCTCGAAATGTTTCTGTTGTTTTTGAGGCTGGGCTACGTATGTATGATAACAATATCAGACAAAAAATTGAGGGTTGCACTCTGGATTCCCCAGGATAGTTCCTAGCCCCCTCTATCCTACCCCAGAGACCAACCCTCTTTTTTTTCGTCCTCCGGCGGATTCAATCAGACTTCACAGCGCCATGGTCATCCGTAGCCCAAGGAAAAGCCGCAGAACCTCACAGGCCGTCGCGGCGCGATGATGCGCGCTTGAGATGATGGCGCCAGGCGCACCGAGCGAAGCGCAATTGACATTGCCTCACCTGGGGGGCGGGACTATATTCGCGCCGCTTTGAAACGACAGCCCCTCCTCCTGGTGATCGGCCTTACGGCTCTTGGATGCACGGCCGCCGGACCAGGGCCGGATCTTCCGAGTCAACCCTTGCCCAAGGTACGTGACCTCCGGGTGCAGCCAGATGATGAATCCCTTACCCTTGTCTGGAAGGTGGATCGTCTGTCGAATCAGGTGTTTTCGGGTTACAATGTCTACCTGTCGGAGCGACCGATTTTGGGCACACCGGAAGAGCAGCAACTCCTCGAACACGTTCGGCCGGTCAATCTTCTTCCCTATCCCGGCGACACGGATCCTGACTTGACGCAGGAAACGTTCACAGCCCGCGGCCTGGAAAACGGGGTACGGTATTACTGCTTCATCCGTGCCCTGGGTTCGGACGGCCGCCCCGGGAGACCGACCAACGAGGTGATGGCTATCTGCAGGTGCGGTGGCGAAGCGATCCTGCAGCCCATTTTCTCCGGCAACTACGACGGTTTCGATTTTTCCGTCGGCCACCATGTGAATACCGATGCGATCGACTGCGACATCGCCCTCTATCACAAAACCGGAGTGGATCACCTGATGGCCCCTTCCCGCATCGACCCCTTGCTGAACGAGACACGCTTGTGGGACCTCGGCGAGCACGACTTCGACGAGATCACTGAAGCGAACCTGACCGGTGACGGTCAGATCGAACTGGAGCCGAAGCGCGGGCACGTATACGCCTACCGCACGGCGGACGGGCACTACGGCAAACTGCGGATAAGGTTGGTAGAGGACCGGCCGGAGGCTCGCACGATCCGTTTTACGTACATGTACCAGAGCATTCCCAACCTGACCGATCTGAGGTAATCCCCCGTGGCCAAGCGCGATTTTTTGACCATAACCGACTTCTCCAGAGCAGAACTGGATGCGACGTTGAATCTGGCCCTGGAGATGAAAAAAGACCGATGGAATCATAAGCCGTTCCAGGGCGGCTCGGCGGCCTTGATATTCAAGAAGCCGAGCCTGCGCACGCGCGTGAGCTTCGAAGTCGGCGTGCACGAGTTGGGCGGCCACCCCATCTACATCACCGACCAGGAGATCGTTCTCGGCAAGAGAGAATCCGTTCACGATATCGCCCAGGTGCTTTCGCGCTATGTCCGCCTGATCGAGATTCGCACGTTCCAGCACGAGGAGGTCGTGCAGCTCGCGCACCACGCTACGGTTCCCGTGATCAATGGGCTCACGGATTCATATCACCCCTGCCAGGTGCTGGCCGACATCATGACCATAATCGAGCGCAAGGGGAGAATCGACGGGCTTACGGTGGCGTACGTCGGTGACGGCAACAACGTCGCGCACTCCTGGCTCAAGGCGGCCCAGAGGTTTGATTTCCATCTGCGTATCGGCACCGTGCGCGAGAACGAACCCAACCACGAGATCTACGCGGAAGCACAGGCAAAGTCCAGGTCGCGCGTTCAGATCGTCCACGATCCGGCGCGGGCCGTGCAAGGCGCAGACGTGCTGTACACCGACGTATGGGCCAGCATGGGCCAGAAGCACTTGGCGGAGGAGAATCGCGCGCGCCTGGCCCGCTTCCAGATCAACCGGGAAATGCTCCAGAAGGCGGCGCCGCAGGCCATCGTTCTACATTGCCTTCCCGCCAATCGCGGCGAAGAAATCACCGACGAGATCATCGACGGGCCACAGTCCGCCGTCTTCGACGAGGCCGAAAACCGCCTGCATATCCAGAAGGCTCTGATGCACCAGCTATTGACTGATTTCCGTGCCTAAGCCTCCGCGGGGCAGACGATAGACGAATCAAACCGGCCGGGCGGCCTGTGGCGTATGCGTCGGCCACGTGCGATTTCACCATGAACTTCGACGAGATCGCCGTTGGTGTTACGTTCGCGGTGCCGACGTCCGAACTCGACGGCATCGGCTCCACCGGTGGCCACGTGAGCGCGCTGGCAGGTGCAAGTAGCGCCTGCAGCGACGGCCAGAACGCTTGTGCGTTCTCGGGAGACTGGTCGGTCGACGCCATGTTCCAGCGACGGCAGCGCCGACGTCGAGGCGATATCCGCCAACACGAAGTGGAATTTCACGGCCAACATCGCCGGCGTGAACTATGCGAATCGGATGGGCGGACTGTAGTCGAATCGGCTGGCGCACGAGGAAAACAAAAGGGGGCGGTCGCGGCCGTCCCCTTTCTTGTTCTTGCTCGGTAGCGCGCCAGGTCGGCCGTCATCCCTGGAGCAGCACTCCTTCCGGCCAGTTGACCGACGGACGCTGACGACAGATCAAGACGACCTGTCTGTGACGGGCGGTCTCCGCCAGCAAGCGGGCCGTGGCCTCGGCCATCCCCTCCGGGAGCTCAGCGAACGGCTCCTCGAGCCAGATTGGGAGATTGACCGGCGCCGGCGCGGATTCCAGGATGGCCAGGCGATAGGCCAGATGCACGGTGCTGCGGACGGCAGGATTTTCGCGATCGGCGTGGATCCAGAGCCCGGCATCGCGATCGTGCAGCTTGAAGCCGCCCGACTCTGAATCGATCCGAAGCTCCGTCCAGCGCCCGGCTGTGATCCGCTCAAGGTAGGCCGCCGCGCGCTGCTCAGGGCCGGCACCGCCATCGGGGGGGATATTGGGCAGACTGTCGATGACTTCGCGCATACGTCGAAACGCCCGCTCCCAGCGCTGCCACTCGGCAAGCCGGGTGCCCAAAGCCGACACCTTTTCGACTGCGCCGGGCAGATCTCCCCATCCCTGGGAGAGCTCCTGGCACTGCGTCTGCAACACAAGGGCCGCCTCCTTCTGGTAGCGCGCCTCGTTTTCCAGATCTTGCACCATCTGCTCCACGGTCTGTCGGTCGGCGTCGCTGAGCCTGTAGTGCGCAACCTCGCGGCATCGTTGCTCAAGCTCTGCCAGCCGTGCCGAATCCGAAGTAGAGTGCACGGTCAGCGCATCATCGGTACCCGCCATCTGACGGAGCCGCTGAAGTTCGTCGGTGGCCGCCGCGTACTCGGCCCACCAGAGTTCCACGGCCTCCGCCCTTGCAGCGACTGCCACGGACGAGCTGGCGTCAAGCGGACGAAGATGCTGCATGGAGGCCAGTTCGGCCAGCTCCACTTCGCGCCGTGCCGCCAGGACGGCCGCCTGGCATTGCTGCAGCACCCGCCTGCGCGAGGCTTTGCGCGAGGATTGAAGCACGCCCACGGCAATGCCGAGCATGAGCAGCGCCCCCAGCCCGACGCCGAAGTAGGCCACGGGAACTCCGTAATACCAGTAGAGAAGCAGATGGCGTGCAAACCAGCTACCCGCCGCGATGGGCATACCCGACAATCCGACGATCCACCATCCCCGGGAATGAATCGTGTGGGCCCTGGTTTCCGCGGTCTTGCGCAGCTTTTCCAGTTCGATCAGCTTCACACGACTGCCTTCGACATCGGCCTCGAGCGTCCGCGCCCGCTCGATGGCTTCGGCACCGATTCGCACCATCTTGGGCTTTTCGGTGTCCCAGGCGATTAGTTTCTTCTCGAGGCCGGCCGCCTTGCGCTCCGTTTCCACGCGTTCCTGAATGTGGTCCTCAAGCGCCTTGAACTCGGCCATCACCGACTCAGCCTGGTGATGGAGCTCCAGCTGACGGACACGTTTTTCCAGTTTGGCGGATGCCTCCTCCTGGGCTTCCAGAAGGGGGAACAATTCTCCGTACAGCGCAGCCGCCGTCTCGTGAGAGCGCTTTGCGGTCTCCAGCGCCGTTTCGCACCGGGCAAGCTGCTCCCCGAGTTGCGCCGAAGGCGGAGGGTCGGAAAGCGGCAGACCGGCGTTGTGCCCGATGTCGGACGGCTGCACCGTGGGCGTGGTGAATGAGGCGAGACGTGCCTCCAGGTTGCTGCCGAGTTCGCGGTGCAGCAACGCGGATATTTCGCTCTGGCCGACAAAGCGACTGCCCGTAGACCGATTGACGAGCTCGCACGAAGGCAAGAGGAAGTCACCCCGCCACTGGTGGGCCGCGCCGTTGAGGACGAAGTCCACCGTGGCGCCGGCGATATCGGGTGCCGGTCCGCCCGCGAAGACGCAGGCGAGCAGCTCGGGAAGCCGTTCATACTTCCCCTCGTGGAGCGTCAGTCCGCCGGAGGCCCGGACGAGCGCCTGCTCTTTTGAATCGCGACGCTTCAGTTCGACTCCCTCGATTACGAGCGAACCCATGGAGCCTCCTTCCAGCGTGCGGGGTCTTTGATACCCGCGGCCAAAAGCTTAAGGGCGTCCAGCCACTCCTGACGGGTTTCCGGTTCGGACAGTCGGAGCTTCTCCCAGAGCATCGCAGCCGCGGGATTGCTGGCCGGCGAAGCCTCAGGCTGGTCGGTCCGGGTCCGGTCCGTTATGCGCAGGGCCAGAATTTCCGAAGCGCACATGCTGTGCAGATTGGGCTCCAGGAATGTGCGGTCGGCGGGACGGGTCCCGGTAAGTACTACATGGGCCAGCGTAGCATGGGCCACTCTGTGTCGGATCGCCTGCGCAAGTGAGGCCGCATCGGCGTATCCGGTAGCATCTATGACGATTTCCTGCTCCTGCAGACCACCGCTCGCCACCTGCTCCATGCGAGTGGCACCGGGCTCGAAATCGATTTTCCAGAGCGTGCCGCCGCCCTGATTGGGCAGAGCGAACGGTCCTGCCGGAGCCGCATAGCAGGCGGGCCTCTGGGGGCTTCCCACCTGCTCGGCCGAACCGCCGTCGGCCATGATCAGCAGATTGAAATCATGGTTGGAAATCTCCGGAGCGATCATGACCAGTCCTTCTTCGGGCCCCGGTTTGAGGCGACCGAGATCGCCATAGGCTACCGCCACGTGGAATCCCTCTTCGGACTCACGGCTGAGCGTCGAGAGGTTCGAAGTGCGGGACACCCCGGCGTCGATGCCGAGCCCGTAGAAGTAGAGATTCGTACCGACCCGGCAAGGCTCGGTGACGCCCGGCCGAAGCAGCACCAGATTCGCCGCCGAGGTCACCTGCAGATGGCGGTAGACCGAATAGGGTCCCCAGGGATCGCGGCCCCCCGGCAGAACCACCAAGCTGACGGAAGGATGATTGCGGCAGGCTTCCACCACAGTCTCGATTTCGTCCAAGGGCACGGCATTGGAGGCAAAGAGATCGCCGCACGAGACGACCGCGGCGCATCCCTCGGACGCGGCGCGAGCCATTGTCACGTCCAATTGAGCACGAAGCGCCGCCCTAATCTCAACGCCTCGCTGGGGCCATTCGGGAAAAGTGGCGCCAAGACGGAGTCCTGAAAATGCGAGAATATTCATACGCCTAGTTACGTATCGACCGTTGGCGCCCAAAGGATTAGCGATTCAAATGATGTGCAGACCGGGCGCCGGTTCCGGACGGGGGGAAGGGCGTACACGGGCACCCCTCCTTTCCGCGGGGAAATAGATCTCCCTTCAGGCGGACCCGCACAGCGGGCACTTTGAGGCTTATGAACTTGCGGCGCGTAGCGTATTTAGGGTGAGCGGCCCATGGCGCGCGAGGCACGACGGGGCCCCCTTAGACCCTCCTGCCCGGCAGGCGTGGGAATAAACGGCCTCGTAGCGACTGATGAACTCAATGACGCAATGCCCGCCGCCCAGCCCACACGGCCTTCGGTCCGGCGCTCGGGCCTTTATCCGGCGCCTTTTGCCGGCGGCGACGCGCGCGGCCGGCGTAGCGCTTCTCATCGCGTGCACGACTCCCTTTGCCTCGGCCCAGATCTGCGGCGACGCCGATGGCGACGGCTCTCTGGCGGGCACGGACATCTTCTATGTGTACAGTTACCTGTTCGAACAGGGACCGGCGCCCGTGGGCCCGGCAGACGTGGACACATACGCCGGCCACACCACACGTGATATACTCTATATCGTTTGGCAGATCGTAACCGGCAGTCCGGAGTTGATCTGTCCTCCGACGGCGCCCGTCCTCGAGCCGTCCCTGGATTCCACCACTTTCCTCGTCTACGACGAGACCTTTCCGCCCGGCACGGAGCTCTTGGTCCTTGAGTTGCGTCTGACCAATGCGGACACGATTGCGGCCCTGACACTGCCGCTCTCCGTGAGGATCGACGGGCAGGTGCCGTTCATCGGCGCGATCACGTTCGCGCCTCGCGTTTCGGCTCTGGATCTGCGCGGCTCGTTGATCGATCGGCCTTTTGGGTCCTTCGTCCTGGGCGGTGTTTCATTCTCTCGACCTTCGGCCTTGGCTCCCGGCAGCGGGCTTTTGGCCACCGTGGAACTCCTCATTAGCGCGGCCGACCACGAACGAACAGTAAGCCTGGAGTGGATCCGCATGCCTCCGCTTGAGGGGGGCGACAGCGCCAATTATCCCCTCGTTACCGCCGCCGACCTGTCGGTGAGCTATCCCGCGCTGCGGGGTTCCTGCGCGGCCGACTCCGACGGGGATGGCGTAGTCGACTGCCTCGACATCTGCGTCGGCTTCGACGATCTGGCCGACTCCGACGGCGACGGCACGCCGAACGGCTGCGACATCTGCGCAGGCTTCGACGACGGGCTCGACTCCGATGGCGACGGCGTGCCGGACGGCTGCGATGCCTGCCCGGGATACGACGACTTCGCGGATGCCGATCACGACGGTCGGCCGGACTGCACCGACGACTGCACGGACGTGGACGGCGACGGGTTCGGCGATCCGGGCTTCACGTACAATACGTGCACCGAAGACAACTGCCCGACGGCGCCCAACCCGCTCCAGGCGGATGCGGACCAGGATAGTGCGGGCGACGCGTGCGACAACTGTCCCGGCACGTTTAATGCCGACCAGGCCGATCGCGATGCCGATGGTCTGGGAGACCTCTGCGACAACTGCATCGGGGCGTTCAACCCCGCGCAGGAGGACCGCGACGGGGACGGCTTCGGCGACGCGTGCGACGCGGATGCTCCGCGGCTCCTCCAGGAAGCGCGGTTGAAGCTGACAGCCAGCCAGGGTTCCGACTGCTGGGGATACACGGCGCCCGACGGATCCGACTATGCGTTCATGGGGATCAAGGAGGGCATCGCGGTGGTGATGACGGACCCCGAAATCCGCTACATCCAGACGATTCCAGGGCCGGTGGGCAGTTCCGCCCTCTGGCGCGATCTCAAGTCCTTCGGGCACTACCTTTACTCGGTAAGCGAACAGGGAGGATTGCGCGGCGGCCTCGGCATTGCCGATCTGCAGTACTTGCCCGACAGCGTACGCTACGTCGGTGCGGTGTCGATCAACGGTGGTGCGAGCTTCACATCGCACAACTTCTCCATCGACACCGTGACCGGCTTCGCCTACGTCGAAGGTTCCGGGTTCGGCGACGAGGTGCACGTCCTCGATCTCGCGAACCCTGAAGCGCCCTTATACATAAGGTCCTTCGGCACCGCTCCATCGGGCATCCACGACATC
>Ga0326597_10003666_pt1 | contig 21974 bp, 18 predicted proteins | sample RVTome_12_FD_203789 | JGI IMG/M metagenome (GOLD analysis project Ga0326597, IMG submission 203789) | Soil microbial communities from uranium-contaminated site in the Upper Colorado River Basin, Wyoming, United States - RVT100D185 | ecosystem: Environmental > Terrestrial > Soil > Contaminated >...
TCATCGGCCGCACGCTGTTTCCGCCGAGCGGTGACGATCGCAGCACGATTTTGGTTTCGTCCAGCGGCACGGAGGGTCCCGGCGTGCTGCATGAGCTGCTGGACCCGTTGGCGCAACGCGGTGTAAGCATGACGCGAATCGAGTCACGGCCGTCCCGGCGGCGTAAGTGGGACTATGTCTTTTTCATCGACATTGCCGGACACGTCGAAGACGCGAACGTGCGCGAGGCGCTGGCCGCTATCGAGAGCCGCGCGAGTCTTTTTCGCGTGCTCGGCGCGTATCCCCGCGCCGTGGTCTAAGGCCGCCTGAACGCCGGCGAGATGCGCAAGCCCTTAGCCTCGCAGATGCCACGGTACGGCACCGTACGGGTTCGGTCCGACGTCGCAGAGGCGCGCCGTGCGTAGAGCAGGTGTTCTCGAACCCCGAATTCTGGCGCGCCCGAGTCGGTCCGTCGCCGGGACCATTGCGGTGCCCGGTGACAAATCAATCTCCCACCGCGCCGTGTTGCTCGGTGCAATCGCCGCCGGCGTCACGCGCGTGCGTGGCTTCCTGCGCGGCGAAGATTGCCTCGCCACCATGGCCGCAATGCGCGCACTCGGTGTGCGCATCGACGATGCGGGCGATGCGCTGCAAATTCACGGAGTCGGTTCTACTGGCTTGCGGGCCGCGGCACAGCCGTTAGACCTCGGCAATTCCGGCACGGCTTTGCGTTTGCTTGCGGGGCTATTGGCCGGGCAGGCCTTCGCGAGCGAGCTCACAGGCGATGCCTCGCTGCGCAAGCGGCCGATGGAGCGCATTGCCGAGCCGTTGCGCGCCATGGGCGCCCGGATCGACACCACAGATGGGCGCGCGCCGTTGCGAATCGCGGGCGGGCGGCGCTTAACGGGGATCGATTACACGCTGCCGGTCGCCAGCGCACAGATCAAATCGGCCATTCTACTGGCGGGCCTGGCAGCCGATGGGTTGACCACGGTCCGGTCGCCGGTGAGGAGCCGCGATCATACCGAGCGCATGCTGTTGGCGATGGGGGCAGCGCTCGAGCAACCTGAAGACGGCGTCGTTAGCCTCCCGGGTCCGGCGGCGCTGTCGGGTGTGACCATCGACGTGCCTGCGGATTTTTCGTCGGCAGCATTTTTCATCGTCGCAGGAGTGCTAGGTGCAAAATCCGGTCTGCTGATTCCAGGCGTCGGCGTGAACCCGACTCGCACGGGGTTGCTGACTGTCCTACGCGCGATGGGCGCGCACATCGAGTTGCGCAATCCGTCACAACAGGGCGCCGAACCCGTTGCGGATATCTATGTCGAGCAGAGCCGGTTACGCGGCTGCGAGATTGGCGGCGACGTGATCCCGCTGAGTATAGATGAGCTACCCATCCTGTTCGTTGCGGCAGCCTGCGCCGAAGGCCGCACGGTGGTGACGGATGCCGCCGAGCTACGTCACAAGGAGAGCGACCGGATCGCCGTCATGGCCGCCGGCCTCAGAGAGGTTGGTATCTCCGTGGAGGAGCGTCCGGACGGATTGGCGATCGACGGCGGGCGAATTCGTGGCGGCACGATCGAGAGCCACGGCGATCACCGTGTCGCCATGGCGTTTGCGATCGCAAGCCTTGCGGCCGACGCGCCGATTGAGATTCACAGTACGGCCGAGGTCGCGACGTCGTTTCCGGACTTCGTGCGAACCGCCACGAACAGTGGTCTGCTGCTCGACGAACTCGATGGCGTTGCGGCGTGACCGAGGCGGCACCCGTAATCGCCATCGACGGCCCGACGGGATCGGGTAAAGGTACCGTCAGCCGCGGACTCGCCCGTCGTCTCAATTGGCATTTGCTCGATAGCGGAGCGCTATATCGGCTTGTTGCGGTCGCGGCCGAGCGGCGGGGTGTGGCGCTCGAAGATCCCGCGGCGCTGACCCGCATTGCGGCGACCATGCCGGTCCGTTTCGCGGCTGTCAGCGATCAAGAACAGATCTTGCTCGGTGGCGAGGATGTGACCGCCGCCGTGCGAACGGAGGAACGGGGCCGTCAGGCCTCCCAAGTTGGCGCTATCCCGGACGTGCGAACGGCGCTCCTCGAGCGCCAGCGGCAGTTCGCGCGGCCTCCGGGGCTCGTAGCGGACGGCCGCGACATGGGAAGCGTCGTGTTCCCCGCGGCAGCGCTGAAGGTCTTTCTGACCGCCGACCCCGCCGAGCGTGCGGCTAGGCGTTATAAGCAGTTGAAAGAAAAGGGGATTGGTGTTAGCTTAGCCCGCCTTTCCCGGGACATTGTCGATCGGGATGAGCGTGATGCCAAACGGCCAGTCGCGCCGTTACAGCCCGCGCCGGATGCGCGTGTGCTGGACTCGACGGAGTTGAATGCCGAGCAAGTCGTCGATCGGATACTTGCTTGGGCACGCGATGCCGGTATTAGGTTTGTCGATTGAATGCGGGGCTTTGGCAGGATGCCTGAAGCCGATGTTTAACTGACCATCGCGCCAGGATGGCCGATGCTATTTTTAGAGGTTACGCGCAAGCGGACAATACATATGATGGATTCTTTTGCGGAATTACTTGAGGAAAGTTTAGCTAGTCAACAGATCAAGCAGGGCGCCATCTTGACCGGAACGGTTGTCGAAGTTAATTCGGATGTCGTGATTGTCAACGCGGGACTCAAATCCGAGGCGGTCATCCCCACCAATCAATTTCTCGACGAGCATGGCGAAGTCGAGGTCAAGGTTGGCGACGAGGTGGAAGTCGCACTCGACGCCGTCGAGGACGGTTTCGGTGAAACGCGCCTGTCGCGAGAAAAGGCCAAGCGTGCACGCACTTGGACCACGCTCGAAGAGGCCTTCGAGCAAGGTAAAGTCATTACCGGCATGATCAGCGGTCGCGTTCGTGGCGGGTTTACCGTCGACATCGATTTTGTCCGCGCCTTTCTGCCGGGATCTCTCGTAGACGTACGGCCGGTTCGAGATCCGGCGGCACTAGAAGGCAACACGCTCGAATTTAAAGTCATCAAACTCGATCAAAAACGCAATAATGTGGTCGTATCGCGGCGTGCGGTCGTCGAAGAAGAGTACAGCGCCGAGCGCGACGAGTTGCTGCAAAATCTGCAGGAAGGCGCTGTCGTCAAAGGCATCGTCAAAAATCTTACCGACTACGGCGCGTTCGTGGATCTCGGTGGCATTGACGGCTTGCTCCACATCACGGACATGGCCTGGAAGCGGGTCAAGCATCCGTCCGAGGTCGTCAATGTCGGTGACGAACTCGAGGTCAAAGTGCTCAAGTATGACCGTGAGCGCAGCCGCGTTTCGCTTGGACTCAAGCAGCTCGGCGCCGATCCGTGGACCGATCTCGCGCGGCGCTATCCAGCGAATTCGAGAATCTTCGGTAAGGTGACGAACATTGCCGATTACGGCTGCTTCGTCGAGATCGAGGAAGGCGTCGAGGGGCTCGTGCACGTCTCGGAGATGGACTGGACGAACAAGAACGTCAATCCGCACAAAGTCGTCCAGATTGGCGACGAAGTCGAAGTCATGGTTCTCGATATCGATGAGGATCGCCGGCGTATTTCGCTAGGTCTCAAGCAGTGCCAGCCGAATCCGTGGGCTGACTTTGCGGAGAATTACCAAAAAGGCGACAAAGTTTCCGGCCAGATCAAATCGATTACGGACTTCGGTGTCTTCATCGGCCTGCCGGGCGGTATCGACGGCCTTGTTCACTTGTCCGATTTGTCGTGGGATTTGGCGGGCGAGGAGGCTGTGCGTAACTACTCCAAAGGAGAGGAGCTCGAGACCACCGTGCTCGCGATCGATCCCGAACGAGAACGCATTTCACTTGGCGTCAAGCAGCTCGACAAAGATCCCTTGTCCAATTTCCTGGCGGCCAATCCGAAGGGAAGCATCGTCAAAGGCACAATCCAAGAAGTCGACGCCAAAGGTGCGACGGTCGATCTCGAGGGCGGCGTTGCAGGTTATCTACGCGCGTCGGAGATCGCCAAGGACCGTGTTGAGGACGCACGCACAGTGCTAAAAGCGGGTCAGGAGCTCGAAGCGAAGTTCACCGGAGTGGATCGTAAGACGCGCGTGATCTCTTTATCGATAAAGGCTAAGGAAGCGCATGACGAGGCACAAGCGCTACAGACGTACCAATCGGAAGCTGGCAAGCCGGCCGCCGGGGCGACTTTGGGAGATCTGCTGAAGGAGCAACTGACTCCGGAATAAAGGCCGATCGTAACAATAATAATGGGGGCGAGCCGTCGCCTGAATAAAAATGGTAGCGAGCGATGACTAAATCCGAACTCATAGAAGCAATTGCCCGAAAGCAGAAACATCTTCCTGCAAAAGATGTCGAGTTGGCTGTCAAGCATATCCTCGAGCTTATGGGCGAAGCCCTAGCGAACGGAGAACGTATTGAAATCCGTGGCTTCGGCAGCTTTTCGCTCCATTACCGTCCGCCGCGAATGGGTCGAAATCCGAAGACCGGTGAGGCCGTGGCCTTGGCTGGCAAGTACGTGCCGCATTTCAAGCCGGGTAAGGACTTGCGCGAGCGCGTGAATGCCGGGCGGCATCTGCCCGTTCGCGACTGAACGCTCCGAGGATTAGACTAACCTCTGTTGCGGGGGCCGTGACGGTATCGATAGCTGCGCGGACCGGCATTCTCAAGGAGTAAGGAGCGTAGTGCGGCGAGCCCTCTCAAGCGACGCGCAATGCCGTAGGCCGCCCGGTCATCCCTCGGATTTCCGGTCCCGCCTATGCGACCAATACAGGGCAATGGCCGTGCGGCAGTCGTACTCATGATCCGCAAAGCCTTGCTAGTGCTGGCCCTGCTGTTCGCTGTCTTGGTGACGGCGGTGTTCGCGTACAACAACCCCGAGCAGATAGCCATCGACATCGGCGTCATGCGCTTTGAAAACGTCCCGGTTCCGATCGCGTTCGTGATCTGCCTCGCGATCGGCTGGGTCCTTGGGCTGCTCAGTGCGGGCATCGCCCTGCTACGAATGTCGAAAAAGCGCCGCCGCTTGCGCCGGGAACTGAAATTGACCGAGGCTGAGGTGAAGACGCTCCGCAGTCTGCCGCTGCAAGATGCCGACTGAGGCGACATTTTTCCTCGCTGGATTATTCGTCGTTGCCGCAGCGGCAGGGTGGGCATTCGCGCATTTCAGTGGCCATGGCAATGACGAGCCGCCACCGCCACCTGTCAACGCCGACTATCTCAGAGGGCTCAATCTTGTTTTAAATCGTCAGACCGATGAAGCGCTCGAGCTCTTCGTCCGGATGGCAAAAGTCGACGAAGAAACGCTGGAGACGCATTTCGCATTGGGGCATTTATTTCGCCGACGCGGCGAGATCGATCGTGCGATCAGGGTCCATCAAAACTTGCTGGCTCGACCTAATCTGAGCGAAACCCAGCGGCATCAGGCGCTATTTGCTTTGGCGCAGGACTATCTTGGCGCGGGCTTGTTCGATCGGGCTGAAAAACTGTTCGCGGATCTACGAACCAGCCCGACGTTGGCACACGCAGCGCTGGAGAATCTCGTCGATATCTACGAACGCGAAAGTGATTGGAATAAGGCAATCGAAGCGCATCGTGAGCTCGAGGTATTGACTGGCGAAAAATCCAGCCAAGTTGCGCATTATTATTGTGAGCTTGCCGAGAAGGCGCGGCTCAACGGCGATCTCGATCTCGCTCGCCAGTACCTGAAGAGCTCGGTACGGAGCGAAACGGGCGCTTTCCGTGGGAAGCTCATTCGGGCCGCTATCGCCCAGGAAGGCGAGGATTACGCCCACGCGATCCGCTTGTACGAGCAAGTGCTGGAAACGGATCAACGCCTCATGGCGGATGTATTGCCTGAACTCGTATCGTGCTATCAGCGAGCGAATCGTGGGCGTGAGCTCGAGCGGTATCTGCATGGCTTGATCGAAAAGGATCCGAGTATCAAACCAGGCCTCGCCTATGCAGTGATCCGTAGCGGATTGTTGGAGCCGGAGATACTGATGGACTGCGTCGAAGAATTCATCGAACAGCACGAAATTCTCTCCGGTCTCGTCGATGCTAAACGCCTGGCTGAGTTGCCAGCGCAGGAGCGCGAGCGCGCGATCGCTAAAATTACCGAGTCGCTGCGGGCGCTCGCGCAGGCAGGCGTCCGTTACCGTTGCACCAGCTGCGGATACAGTAGCCAGCGACTACTGTGGCATTGCCCGAGTTGCAAAGCCTGGGAATCGATTCGGCCGATACCGGCGCTGCAGCTCGACGGACTGATCGCCTAAGCGCCGTAAAATCTCGTTAAATTCCTCAGATTGAATCCGTGCCGGCGCTGGGTGCGTCACTTAGCATCTCCAAGTCTTTTTCGTGGATGCAAAGGAGATTCTGATGCGAACGAGCGGCAAAAGTTTGTGGTGCGCGTGGATTTTGGCACTGGCGCCTGGCGCCTTACTCGCCGGACCTGTCAACATTAATACCGCGGATGCGCAGACTCTGGCGGCTGAACTCACCGGCGTAGGGCCCGCGCTAGCGGCAGCTATTATTAATGACAGGCAAGCCAATGGGCTGTTCTCGAGTCCAGAAGCCCTCATGCGCGTTCGGGGGGTCGGCGAGCACATCATCGAGATCAATCGGGGAAACATTCTCGTTAGCGACGCTCAGCCCGGGCGTTAACGCTGATCTTTCGCCGCGTGGCTGCTTAGCCCAGCGGCTTGGCCGCTGGGTTTTCTTTTTTTGGAGCTGATTCCCAGAACGCGGTCCCGAGGGTTGCTATGATAGCCGGTCTAATTAAACCCGACGGAGCATCGCCTCTTGGCCATCGATATTCGAGCAGCTGTTTTTCCAGTCGCCGGGCGCGGCACGCGTTTTCTTCCTGCGACCAAAGCATCGCCCAAGGAGATGCTGCCAATCGTGGATAAGCCACTGATTCAATATGCTGTTGAGGAGGCCTTGGACGCCGGCGCGACGAAGCTTATCTTCGTCACCGGTGCGTCGAAGCGTGCGATCGAAGATCATTTCGATACGGATCTGGAGCTCGAGCGAGCGCTCGAGACGTCCGGTAAGGCCGATCTCTTGCAGTCGATTCGCGATATCGTGCCGACTGGCGTCGACTGTATCTATATTCGCCAAGGTGTGCCGCTGGGCTTAGGGCATGCCGTTTTATGCGCGCGATGCGCCGTCGGAGATGAGCCATTTTTCGTGCATCTGGCGGACGATTTGATTTTTAGTCAGACGCCGTGTCTGGCGCAAATGCTCGGCCATTATCGCGAGCATCGTTGCAGCGTGCTTGGCGTTGAGACAGTGCCGCGTGATCAGACCGGCAGTTATGGCATCGTCGCCGTCGACAACGGCATGCCGGGTGTTAAGCGCGTGACTAGAATTGTCGAGAAGCCGGCGCCTGCAGACGCGCCGTCCAACCTAGCGGTGGTCGGCCGATATATTTTAACGCCGGCGATTTTCGCGGAGCTCGCCGTGACGGAGCGTGGGGCGGGTAATGAACTGCAGTTGACTGACGGCATTGCACGCTTGATGGCATCCGAGCCTGTCCACGCGCATCAGTTTCAAGGCATACGTTATGACTGCGGCAGTAAGCTCGGCTACCTCCGTGCGACCGTCGAGTTTGGCTTGCGCCACCCGGAACTTGGCGCCGAATTCCGGGCGTATCTTGACGGCCTCGAAGACTGACCCGGGATCGATTTGTCCGAGTCGGGTGCGGTGACGTGGTTCCAGTCTAGTCCTTGAAATCGGCTCTTATTTCCTCGTTATGCTCACCAAGCCGTGGCGGATGGCGCCGGTACGTCGGGCCGGTGCGTTCGAGTTTGATCGGATTGCCGATCGATCTGACCAGCCCTAGCGCAGGGTGCTCGAGCTCAACAATCATCTCCCGCGCGTGCAGTTGCGGGTCGGTCAGCGTGTCGTCGGGATAATTGATCGGGCCGGCGGGTATGCCGTTTGCGACGAGCAACTCGATCCAATGGGCAGCGATCCTTGTGACGAAGATGTTCTCGAGTTGCTCGATCAGTTCGCGCCGGTGGGCGTTGCGGTCCGGATTGGTCGCGAATCGCCGATCGGTTTGTAGCGTTTTCTCCGCACCGAGTATGGAACACAGCCGGGCCCATAGTCGCTCGGTGCCGACCGCAATGATCATCATCTTGTCCTTGGCTCGGACAGGCTGGTAAGGCGTGATGGTCGGATGAATATTGCCCAAACGTTGCGGCCGCTCGCCAGTAGCGAAAAAGCTGCCACCGATATTGGCGAGCCATGTCGTCTGCGCATCGAGGAGAGCAATATCGATAAACTGCCCATTGCCGCTGCCCGAAGCACCGTTATCGCGCTCGTAGAGCGCTGCCAGGATACCCATCACTGCGTAAATGCCCGCTGAGATATCCGCCATCGGTGTCGGGAAGCGCATCGGCTCCCCATCTTCCGCGCCGGTCAGGGCCATGAGCCCTGCCTCGCCTTGGGCGATGATGTCGTAGCCCGGGCGGCTAGCCTTGGGTCCACTGTGCCCGTAGCCGCTGATCGCCGTGTAGATCAAGCGCGGGTTCATTGCTTGCAGCGTTGTAGGGTCAATCCGAGCTCGGCGGAGCGATTCCATGCGCGGAATATTCGTAATAAAGACATCCGCGCGACTAATGAGGTGGTGGAGCAGGGCAAGATCATCTTGCGCCTTGATGTTTAGAGTCAGACTGCGTTTGTTTCGGTTGACCGACAGAAAATAAGCGCTCTCGCCGTCGATGAACGGCGGCCCCCATTTACGCGACTGGTCGCCGACCTCCGGTCGCTCGATCTTGACGACGTCGGCACCCAGGTCGCCGAGCATCATGCCGCAGTAGGGGCCGGCGAGCGCTTCGGTCATCTCGAGTACGTGGATGGCCTGCAACGGCGACGAGCTGGTTGCCATCAGAACTGGACGGTCTTGAGGGGTTGCAGATTTCCACGATCACCCGCGTCGCGGAAGTGCTCGAGTTTCGGGGCAACGCTGCACTGGGGTTGTCTGCGAACGGGCGCGTCCAAATGCACGAGTTTCTCGATCGCAGCTTCGCCTTGATGGCCCATGACCAGATACGCCGACTGGGTCGATAGGACGGTAACGCTTGACGTCGTAATTATTCTTGAAATCATGCTCGAAATTGATCGGCACCGCCGAGGTGCGACGGGCGGGCAGTTTATCAGGTAGACGTGGCCCAATACAGTTGCAGGGCGCGTCTCGGCTGTGAAGTCTAGAGGCGCGCGCTAGAAACGGTACGTATAACTGAACTTCAGCGTCAAATCGCCATTGACCGATCGAAAGTCATTGTCGCGGTCAAGATCGGTCATCGCATGATTCAATACGATGAACGCTTCCCGGCCTGCTCGTGGGATCCAATGGAGCCGGCTGTTGAAGCCAATGCTCTCGGTGACGTTGTCGTATTGCACGAGATTCACCCACGACAACCGGTTCGAAAAAATGAAATCCACACCCACACTCGCCAAGCGTAAATCGAATTCTCCCTGCGGTAACTCGATGCCGTTATAGCTATAGTTCCAAAATAGCCGCCACCGGCTGGTCGGCGTCCACATCATCTCGGCGTCGACATTTTCGCGATCGCCGCCGTAAAAGCTGCCTTTGTAATAGGTGAGGGCTCCCGAGAGCTTGCGCCGGGCAGTGAACTCGACATTGATACCCGGTGAGCTGTAGCTGTACTCGCCCGGTGGAATGATTACAGGCGTGTCCCCGGAGCTCGGATCCGGATTCCAGATCACGAATGGTTCCAGCAATATCTCCCGGTTGCCAGTGAACAGCAGGCGTAAGTCGTCACCGGCTTGATTGGCGATGCTGAGTAATCGACCGTTGAGTATCTCGCTCTCAACACCTCCCGTGAGTCGCTCCACCCGATCGTAGCCAATTAAACTCAGAAGGTTACGTACTGGGCTAGTGGCCGAAAAACGTGTGATCCAGCCGAGCTCAAATGAATAGTTTCGGATTCCGGCGCGATTGATGAAGCCCAGAGCTGGATTGAAGTTCTCCTGCACCTCCTTGATGCCCGCGCCAAAGCGCAAGCCGGTCGTGCTCGGTACTCTGACGCGCATGCCGTAGGCGGCATCCGCGCCGCTGCGGCCCTCCGTGTCTGTCTGCTGATACCAGGCTTCGGCCTGCACCGTCCGGCCGCTCGGTAACCGCGTGTTCAGGTAGCGAAAATCGAAGCCAGCAAGGCTGTTATCGAGGTTTGAGCGCGGGTCACCGTCGGTAACGATCATGCCAATGCTCGACTCCGCAAGAACGTTCATCGCGGCGCGGCCGACGAAGAGATTGGTCGGCGCAACAGCACCGGACTCATCCTGGCGAATCGCTAAAGTACCCAACGTCCAAGGTCCGGCTCGGCCACTGAGCTTGGTGCCGTAGTTGAGGTCGACCGGCTGCCCATTCGTCCCCAGGCCGATACGTCGCGAGAAGAAAGGTCGCGCATTCTGCTCGAGCGTTCGCGATAAAAAGCTGAAATTTTGGAGTGAGCCAATGCCGCCGAACTCGAATGCATCAGCATCCTGTAGAAAGAAGTCGCGCTTTTCCGGAAAGAACAGGCCGAACCGCGTGAGATTGACTTGCCTGTCGTCGACCTCGGTCGCCGAGAAGTCCGTGTTGACCGTGAGCGAACCGCTCAGTGATGGCGTGAGCTTGTAAAAGACATCAAGTGACGGCTCTAGATCGGTAGCGTCGCTCGGTGTCACGAAATCCTTGTGACGGTTGATGCTGATGCTCGGTACGACATCCAGTCCGATGCCTTGATTAATGCCCGCGATGCCGGTGGCGCGCCCAGCGATCGAGGGAGTTTGCTGCCTGTTTCTGGACACCCAAGCCATACGCTCGTTTTGCGCCTGGGCGCGCCGGCCGAAGTTAATCCCCCATGTTTCTGTCGTAGGGTTAAACGACAGGGTTTTAAACGGGATAACGATTTCCACAGTCCAGCCTGTGGCATCATGCGAGGTGACCGCGTCCCAAATTCCGTCCCAGTTCCACTGCATGATGCTGGGGCCGACGAAAATGCCGTCGTAGCGAACACCATTCGGGTTGACTTGAAATTGATATCCGTCTCGCTGGCTGTTGTATGGATCCAAAATCAGAATGAATTGATCGTCGTTGCCGATCGCGGCACCTTGGCGAAGCGTATTCGCCGTGATGCTATTGGAGGTGCTCGTTCGCAGATAAGCCCCGATATAGAGAGCATCGTCATCGTATAGAACGTAGATCTCGGTTTTCTCGGACGGCTCGGAATACTCGAACGGGTCGAGCTGATGCAAATCCGTAATCTTAGCCGCCGATGCCCAGACGGCGTCGCTGAGGTCCCCGTCGATGACGGGCGGCGCAGTCGTGCGGACCATTTCGAAGGATTTTGCCGGCTCGCGGGCGTCTTGGGCGGCGCTGGGGGTGGTGAGCGATGGTGCGACGAGTATGGCCGCTAGCCACAGCGCGGTGAACGAGCGTCGTCGAAGCTCCATCTAGGGCATGTCCTGGTCGGTTATCGCTGGCCGGGTCTGTGGGCAGCGCCACGTGGCGAGCTCGCACGAGTTACCGCCGATGGTCACGCCGCGCGCACCTTACACTGAATTTTAGCCGCTTGAAACAGAAATGTAGTAGTCGCCTGGGTGACTACGCCCGCTGTCGGGCGGCTAAATTTCTCCCCGCATTCACCGTGGCTGTATATACTGTACGTCCATCGCGTCCCGTCGCCGGCGGCGGGGTAACTAAAGCAGAAATCCTCCAAGGGGCGGAATATGGCCATTATTGACCTAGGCAACGTTTTGAAGATTTTCGGCGGCGGCAAGGACGACCCAGGGCAGCATAAGGAACTCGTAAAAGAAGTCCTGCTAATGACCTTATCGCGTGCCTCGAGTTCCGACAGTAATACCCACCCGTGTGAGATCGCAACGGTCCAGAGAATCCTCAAGGATGCGATTGGCGAAGACGTCAGCGCTGCAGACATCCGCGTCGCTGCTGCGTCGGAGATTTACGAGCGCGCGCCGCTCGAACAATACCTCACCCGTGTTGCGCCTGCGCTGACGAAGAGCGATCGCATCACGATCGTCAAGAGTCTGGCCGAGGTGATCAGGAGCGACGTTGCCGTCAGCCCGCAGGAGATTGAGTTCTTTAACAAGGTCGTCACTGCGCTCGCAGTGTCAACGGCGGAGGTTGCGGGGCTCGTCGCGTAAGCGACACGCGTTTCGAGGATCCGGCCGGCCGCGCTACTGTGCACCGACGATCAGCGAAGAAAATTGGCTCCCCGGGCCGGACTCGAACCAGCGACAAGTCGGTTAACAGCCGACTGCTCTACCAACTGAGCTACCGGGGAACCTCGCCGAGTGGCACGCGGATTGTGAAAGATGGACCGCGGCAAGTCAAGGCGGGCCCAGCAATATTGTCTTTTATCTCAGTAGCTTAAGGATTTTTTTTCGGTCCTCGGCGGAAAAACTCGCCGATGCGGTCGAGTGCCGAGCTCAGGGTCTTCATATCGCTCGCAATCGACAGTCGAATATGCCCTGGGGCGACAAACGCCGAGCCCGGCACCAAGGCGACGCCGGTATCGGCAAGTAGTCGCTCGCACAGCTCGACGTCGTCGGCGAGTCTGAGTCCGGCGAGTAACTCTCGGACATCGGGAAACAGATAAAAGGTGCCAGGGCCTTCCCAGCAGTGCACTCCCGGCAACGTGTTGAGCCGGTCTACGACGAAGCGTTGGCGGGCTCTAAATGCCGCACACATCTCGGCAACGCAGCCCTGATCGCCGAGTAGCGCAGCGGTGGCAGCGGCTTGCGAAATGGTGCTGGCGTTGGTCGTGCTTTGGCTCTGAATCGTCGTCATTGCTCTGATGACGTCGGCAGGGCCTGCCGCATAACCGATCCGCCAACCCGTCATCGCGTAGGCTTTCGAAACGCCATTGACGGTTAACGTACGCGAGCGTAGATCCGGGCATGCAGACGCTAGGCTGCAGAACGGCTCTGCGCCCCAAAAGAGATGTTCGTAGATCTCATCGACGATGATCGTAATACGCGGGTAATTCCGCAGGACGGCGCCAAGCGCTTCCCAATCGGCTCGGGCGTACGCTGCGCCCGTCGGATTGCAGGGGCTATTTAGAATTAGCGCGCGCGTGGCGTCGGTGATAGCCGCCTCGAGCTGCTCTGGAGTCATCTTGAAGCCGTGCGCGCTATCCGTATGCACGATGACAGGATTTGCGTCGGCCAGCCGCACCATGTCGGGATAAGAAACCCAGCAGGGCGCCGGAATGACGACTTCGTCTCCCACATCCAGCAACGCGAGGCACGCGTTATAGCAAGATTGTTTGGCGCCGCTCGAGATCAGGATTTCTTCGGGCGCAAACGCGAGGCCATTCTCGCGGCGAAACTTTTCGATGACCGCCAGCTTGAGTGCGGGCGCACCGTCGACGGCCGTATATTTCGTCTCGCCGCGGCGAATCGCTGCGCAGGCGGCCGAACAGATATGCTCTGGGGTTGGGAAGTCCGGTTCTCCGACGCTCAACGCGATGATATCCTTGCCTTCCCCTCGCAGCCTCGCGGCCAGCGCCGTGATCGATACCGTCGCAGATGGCTGAATTCGCTGGACTCTCTGGGCCAGGCGTCTTTTCACGTCGAATGACCTTTGCGGGTGGGCGCGTCGGATTGGCTATCTTAAGGGTGGCTAGCCGCGGGTCCAAGCATTACGTAGATCAATTGAATGGCCAATAAAGTATTTCAACTCAATTCGAATTATCGACCAGCCGGCGACCAACCGCAGGCGATCGCCGCACTGGTCGAGGGCCTCGAGAACGGCTTGGCCAAGCAGACGCTGCTCGGCGTAACGGGCTCGGGTAAGACGTTCACGATGGCAAATATAGTAAACGAGCTGCAACGCCCGACGCTGATCCTCGCGCACAACAAGACTCTTGCTGCGCAGCTTTATGGCGAGATGCGTGACTTTTTTCCGAATAACGCCGTCGAGTACTTCGTCTCCTACTACGACTACTATCAGCCTGAAGCCTATGTGCCGACGACCGATACCTACATCGAAAAGGACGCGTCGATTAACAGCCATATCGAGCAGATGCGCCTGTCCGCGACCAAGGCGTTGCTGGAGCGAAGAGACACGATTATCGTCGCGACCGTGTCGGCGATCTATGGCCTCGGCGATCCGCAAGCCTACCTCGGTATGGTACTGCATCTGGTACGCGGCGACACGATCGACCAGCGCGAACTGCTCAGACGGCTCGCGGAGCTGCAGTACACGCGAAACCCGATGGATCTGAGTCAGGGCACGTATCGCGTGCGCGGCGACATCATCGATATTTTTCCGGCGGAAGCCGAGCGGGAAGCATTGCGTGTCGAGTTATTCGATGAGGAGATCGAAGCGCTGAGTTATTTTGATCCGCTGACTGGTGAGGTGACCCGCAAGGTTCCAAGGGCAACAATATTTCCTAAGACGCACTACGTTACGCCCCGGGAGACACTGCTTGCAGCCGTGGAGCAGATACGAATGGATCTCGAACTGCGCCTTGCGGAGCTGCGGGCCGCCAACAAGCTGGTTGAGGAGCAGCGTCTCGCACAGCGAACCCGTTTCGATATCGAGATGATATTGGAGATCGGTTACTGTTCAGGCATCGAAAACTACTCCCGTTATCTCTCCGGACGCAAGCCCGGCGAGCCGCCGCCGACGCTATTCGATTATCTACCGGACCATGGTTTGCTATTCGTCGATGAGAGTCATGTGACTATTCCGCAGCTCGGCGGCATGTACCGCGGCGACCGATCCCGAAAGGAGACGCTCGTCGAGTACGGATTTCGCTTGCCTTCTGCGCTCGACAATCGCCCGCTGCGTTTCGACGAATACGAACAATTGAGCCCGCAGACGATCTTCGTGTCGGCGACACCGCGTGACTATGAGCGCGAGCACTCCGACCAGATCGTCGAGCAAGTCGTGCGGCCAACCGGTCTCGTCGATCCAGAGGTCGAGGTGCGGCCTGCCGGCATACAGGTTGACGATGTGTTGTCCGAGATCAGCGCGTGCGCCGCCGCCAACGAGCGCGTCCTGATCACGACACTGACGAAGCGTATGGCCGAGGATTTGACGGACTATTTGCAGGAACACGGCGTGCGGGTTCGGTACTTGCACTCCGATATCGACACGGTCGAGCGTACCGAGATCATTCGTGATTTGCGACTGGGGGAATTCGACGTTTTGGTTGGGATTAATCTGCTCCGCGAAGGGCTGGACATGCCCGAAGTCTCGCTCGTGGCGATTTTCGATGCCGATAAAGAAGGATTTTTGCGTTCCGAGGGTTCACTCATCCAGACAATCGGTCGCGCAGCGCGGAATATTCGCGGTCGAGCAATTTTGTACGCCGAGCGGATGACCGGGTCAATGGAGCGGGCGATTGTCGAAACGAATCGCCGTCGTGCGAAGCAGCTGGCGCACAATCTGGAGCACGGTATTGAGCCTGCGACGATTGTGAAGAACGTGGCCGATATTATGGAAGGGGCGCGCAGCACGGCAGGTACGCGGCAAGGCAGACGGTCGGCGAGAACGCGTGATGCGTACCGACACTTGTCGGCACAGGAGGCGGCGCGGCGTATTGCGGCGCTCGAGAAACAGATGTATCGGCATGCCAGAGACCTTGAGTTTGAAGCCGCGGCGCGGCTACGCGATGAGATCGCGGAACTCCGCCGGCACGGGTTTGAGCTGCCCGGCAGGGATCGAGGGTCCGAGCCGGAAGTTGCGGTCGGTACTTGAGTCGGAGCCGGGTTAGTCGGTATTGTTGCCACCCTTTTAGGCGCGTAGCTCAGTGGTAGAGCACCACCTTGACATGGTGGGGGTCGCTGGTTCGATCCCAGTCGCGCCTACCAAAATTGCCTTTCTAGATCAGAGCGTTACGTAGTCGATCAGTACCTTGTAGTTCCAGGTGTGGTGTCAAACTATTAGTCACCACGCGTTAGGGCGACCGTGCGGCGTCGCTTTCGGGACAGTTGGTTAGGTCCGTTAGACCCCCACTCGCGCGGCTCGGCGCCCGGAGCCGCGTCGTTTCGGGACCGATGGTTAGCTCCGTTAGCACACCACCCATGGGTTTCGGCGCTCCGAGCCGCGTGGAGTACGGTGCGACGAGCTCGCGATGTCGGCCTTCCTCAGGGGGCCCAGGGAAGGGCGACTCACAGTCAAAGGCTCGTGGGGGAACATGTTGAACTGCGTTGGTACAAGGCAGAATAGGGCACGACCGGCTACTGCCGTGTGTACGCTGTGCTGTGGACAGCTACGTCCTGTCGAGCAGCTGGGGGTGCGGGCGTCGGCTTACGGCCGAGGTTGTGTAAAAACTCGTCGCCAATCTGCTTCTTGATACTGACGTTGTCGTTCTATTCGATCTTGCTCGATAGTCGACGCCGTTTTTTGAGGGCGAACGATCCTATGCTCTGACCGTCGCCATGATTTTCTGTGTTCCCACCAGATTGATCGCCCGTTTCATGTTGTTAGCCAGTACCTGCAGGCTCATTTCCGTTGTGACTCTCGGTAAGGTCCTGGTCAGCAAGTGCGTCGCGCTGGTCCATGACTTCAACGTGCCGAACGGGCGCTCTACGAGCGAACGTCGAGCGAGCATGACCGCGGCGATGTAAGAAATTATGGGATGGTCCGCCCCTTCTCTGGGGCAGCGGAGACAATAGTCGGCGTTAACGCCAACTCTCACGAATACGGAGACCACCATGCAGATCGCAACGCTAGGCATCGATATCGGCAAGACTTGGTTCCACGTCGTCGCACTGGATGCGCGTGGAAGATTACAACTTCAAAGAAAGCTCAACCGGCGCGGTATAATCCAGTTCGTATCTACTTGCCAGCGCTGTTCGATCGGCATGGAGGCGTGCGCTGGATCGCAGCATCTCGCACGGCGATTTATCGATCAAGGCCATGACGTCAAGCTCATTGCGCCGCGATTTGTGAAGGCATACTTGAAGTCGAACAAGAACGATTTCAACGACGCGGCGGCGATCGCAGAAGCTGTGCAGCGCTCAACAATGCGATTCGTCGCGATACGGTCGATCGAACAGCTCGACATGCAGGCGATTCACCGGGTTCGCGAGCAGCATATCAGCGAGCGAACGGCCGTTATTAATCAGATTCGTGCATTTCTCGTCGAGTATGGCATCACCATTCCAGTTGGACGCAGCAATCTGTTGAAGCGATTGCCGGAGATACTCGAAGATGGTGAGAATGGCGTTTCCAGCGTAATGCGAACACTGCTAAGTCAGCTGCAGGCTCGCCTGCGGCGGATTCAGGAGGAAGTGGATGAACTCACCGCCCAGATCGAAGTGGTGGCGTCCTCGGATCCGCAATGCAGAGATCTGCGCACGATCCCGGGTATCGGCCCATTAGTGGCCACTGCGCTCGTCGCAGCGGTTGGCAACGCTTCACAGTTGCGTCGATCTCGTGATATGGCCGCTTGGATCGGATTGGTGCCAAGACAGTATTCTACGGGCGGCCGATCAAGGCTGCTCGGGATCAGTAAACGCGGCAACCGCTATCTAAGACGGTTATTGATCCACGGTGCGCGATCGGTAATCCAGAACGTCGATCGGCGGCCGCATCGCTTCGGGATGTGGCTAACGCAGCTTGAACAGCGTGCGCACGCCAACGTTGTCGCTGTCGGCCTGGCCAATAAGATCGCGCGGATAGCGTGGGCTGTGCTACGGCGTTCAGAGCCGTATCGCACTGTAGCAGCGTAGCCGAAGGCACGAGATTTTCCAGTCCGAGTTCTGCAAGGTCACTAAGACGAAATGGCAAAACAGTCGAACGGCATTACCCTGAACCTTGACACACAGTCGGCTATTGCAGGCCGCAGAAATTATTAGGCGGGTTGTGCGCGGATCCCATTGAGGCCAGGAGAACAAATCTCCACAGCTAGGCCGGATACATTTTCGCAGACTCAGTTGCCATGCCGAATGAATGACCTTGCAAACACGGGGCGGACCATACATCTTGTGTGTGAGCCGTCCTAAGTTTCCTCTTATACCGCGACCGTAAATCGATCACCGAAGTAGATCGCGAACTGTGCCTTGTGGCAGCGTGCCGATCCTCGCCTCGTTCCACCAGTGGCTGAACGACACGGCGCGCGTCGTGTTGCCGAAGAGCCCGACGGGCCAGGCGATCCAGTACGCCCTCAATCAATGGAGGGCTTTGAACCGTTACACGCAGGACGGCCGGCTCACGATCGATAACCCGCGTCACTTCATCCGCTTAGTTGATTACCCAGTTGGACCGACATGGCCCGGAATGGTGGACCGACATGCGCCGGAATCCGCACGTATCCGACAGAGAACGCTGAAAAAACCCAAGAATCGCCGAAAAAAAAGAAAGATACACCGGTGCATCGAAGACCTTTACGAGCTAAAGTTACTTAGTAGCACTAACTAATCGAGCAAGGTCAGTCAGGTGGTCAATTGGGGTGAGGCTCAGGGGACGATGACAGCTCGCAAAAAAGTTGAATTGCTAGTCGCGCAACTCAGCGCCAACTTGGAGAGTCGAGTGAGTCTCACCGCAGCGGCCAGATCAGTCGGCGTAGAAGCTACGTACTTATCAAAGGTTTTCCGGCAGTGCACCGGCATGACTTTCTCAGAGTGGAATCGAGGCATTCGCGTAAAGCACGCTAAGTTCTACTTAGGAGATAGTAACTTGACGGTAACAACGATTGCGGACCGTCTCGGATATTCAGATCTTACGACGTTCGAACGCCACTTTCGCGCCGTCGAGGGTATTCCACCAAAGAAATACCAGCTGTTATGGCGAAATAAGCAGTTTGATACGTTAGTTAAGGCTGATCGAAAAAACAAACCAGAGCTTCCCGCGAGAGTTACATAGGAGTTCTGGGATCATGGGATGGCGTCGTTCATGCGCAGTAGCGTGTGCTCTGTCTTCCACAGTAGTTGCGGCCGCGCAAACTCAATTTCAGTCGGTTGATCGATACGAGGTTAGGGTCTATTTTTGGCCAGCGTTCACCGGCGTGTACGCGAGCTACCTGACTGCTGCAAATCGTGATTTCGAGGTGAAAGTCGGGCGGCATTCAGACGCGATTGGTTTGTCGGTGAAACCGATCTCGGACAGGGCGTACGAGTTAGAAGTGATCGCGACTCAGAATGATTCTGTTGAGCTGGATCATGGTCTTTCGCGTCAAAGAATCCATCCTGCAGAGTTTGGTAAAGAAATAGAGTTATCTCTCGAAGAACCTAGAACTCTTCTGAGTGTAAACGGCGTCTTGCTCACGATTGATAGCATTCGAGTAGTAGTGGTTCCGTGGATAACGCCTGATGGCGATAAGTTGCTACGGTAGAGTGCGGTCGTGCGTTCAGCATTGCTGTTGATCTTCACGACACGGGTCCAGTCGTCTCCAAGTTTAGTCATTTGAGCGCAAAGCAGCGCGTGACAAGCAGATATGCAGGGCGTTTGATGCTTATCTTTTCGGCTCGATGATCGACGTGAAGCTGCGATCAGCGAAAAATTCTCGAAAGTCGCAGAGAAAATCACAAGAAGTGCCGAGACGTAATCCGTCGACTGGCGCATAGTCGCCTTGGTAGGATTTTTTCGACTATGACGATCGCGTCGGGGAAACAGTATGAGAAACGTGATGTTAGGCATGTGCACAATCCTTGGCGGATGGAGCGCGTTCGCCAGTGGACAAGGACTACTAAAGGGGACCTACGAAATAACCGTTTCATGGGGCTCATCGGCAGCTAGGGCCATCTCGAGCTACGAGGTTGCGCCCGGGGAAACAATTGAGGTCGGCATCGGCGAAGAAACACTAGCTCTGACCATCCTTTCATCATCGGATTCAGACTTCAGCCTACAAATAGTGAGCGTCTCACGGGATGACGCAAGCTTTACTGCGACCGAGAAACTGGCACCCGCTCAACAGTTCACAGAAAAATTTGGCGTGCCAATCGACCTAAGAAGAGATGCAGGTGATAGTGGAAAGGAAGTTCGCTTCCCCACTGGAATAAGTGTGTCCGTGAGAAAGCTCTGGCAGGAATAGAAGGTTAGAAGGGCGATCGCGCCTCTCTTTGGTCGGGGACAACCCAATATCGATAGGGCATCGTCTGAGCGCTGTGCCGGCTCAGTCATGGTTATTAGTTTCGATGTGCCCAGAAGCGATTCGCGGAAGCAATATCCGCGTTGGATACTCTTGAGTAGTGACTCTCCATGACCCGGCGTGCTCGTACTGACGGGTCTATCGAGAGCTCCTGCAATATTCGATAAAAAACTCAAGAAGTGCCGAAAAAATCACAAGATGCGCCGAGACATAAATCTCTCAGTTGTCGCATATTCCCTAAGCTTCAAATAACCAGACAGCCGCGTCGCGCACGCATGCTGAATTTGGCAGCTGGCTCAAATGCTGTCGGCGAAGGGGAGAATCGCATGTTCGAAAAGAATCCGGGATTCGCACTGGTTCTTGCGCTGCTCGTCATTGCTTTGGGAAGCGAGCCGAGCTTCTCCCAGGTAGGCACGATGCCGAGCAATTTCGCGGTCAGTCAAGCCGGCGAAGTCACTTACTCCATTCCGATTTTCACACCGGCCGCCGCGGGCGGCCTGCGACCCGACCTTGCGCTGGTCTACGGTAATCGCGCCGGCAACCAGATCGCCGGTCAGGGCTGGAGCATTTCGGGCCTGTCAACGATCACACGTTGCCCGAGAACGATCGCGCAGGACGCCGGCATTGTTGGTGCGGTTCTCTATGATGCCAACGATCGATACTGCCTGGACGGGCAGCGCCTCATGCTCAAGACCGGAACCTATGGCGCCGTCAACTCCGAGTATCGAAAGGAAATCGATGATTCGATGAAGATCGTCGCTTCGGCGACTGCACAGGGCAACGGCCCACAGTCGTTGACGGCGACGGATCGCAACGGCATCAAGTACTTCTATGGGCATTCGAATAGCTCCAGCCTGCTCAAGGGCACGACGTATCGGTTCTGGGCGCTCTATCGTGTCCAGGACATCTTCGGCAACAAGATGGACTTCACGTACACGAAGAACGATACGACGGGCGAGTTCAAGATCGATCGGATTGACTGGACCACCAACACCAGCCTGACGGCACAGTACCGTGTGCAGTTCGGTTACGCGGTCCGGCCTGCGTCAGATCAGCGGAGCGGCTACCTGGGCGGGGCGCCGTGGCTGCAGGACGATCGCTTGACCACGGTTACAGTGACCAACAACGGAGTGGAAGTCTACAAGTACACGCTCACCTACCAAACCGATGCCGCAACCGGACGCAGCCAGCTCGCCGACGTCGTTCAATGCCGGAGCACGACATGCTTGCCGGCGACCGTTTTCAACTGGCAAGGCGGAACGGCCAGCTGGGGCACGACGACGAGCACGGGGCAGTCGGATACGGGCTATGCAGCAGCTCGCGTCGGCGATTACAACGGCGACGGCAAGGCCGATATCTTCCTACCGCAGTCGGGCAAGCTGCACATCCTCTACGCGACCGGTAGCAACACCTTCGGCAACTACGATACAACCAAGGCTTACACATCCGGAGAGATCGTCGAGTTCAACGGCGACGGGCTCTCGGATGTCATTTTTCAAGGTTCTGACGGCCAATACCACGTCTACGTTTCCACAGGAAGCACGACGGCACCATTCGTGACCGAGGTCGATACCGCCATCAACTGGGTTGCGGGATCGTTTTACAACGACGTCAATGGCGACGGTCTGGACGATCTGCTGATCAAGGTGGGATTGGACAGCTACAAGGTGCGTTACGCGACAGGCACGGGGTATGGCGCGCTGTCCTCCTCGAATGTGCTATCCAACGCGTGTATCAGCAGCGCTCCGAGCCCATTCAAAGCCGCGCGCATGGACTTCAACAATGACGGCCGCAAGGACATCCTGATTAGCTGTTGGTACGACGATCCAGACAGGAGCATCTGGGACCAATGGTGGGTGGCTGCTTATATAGCTCGGCCAACCGGCGTCGGCACGGCGAGCGAATATGTTTATTACGGCGCCTGCGACT
>Ga0326597_10003667_pt1 | contig 21973 bp, 17 predicted proteins | sample RVTome_12_FD_203789 | JGI IMG/M metagenome (GOLD analysis project Ga0326597, IMG submission 203789) | Soil microbial communities from uranium-contaminated site in the Upper Colorado River Basin, Wyoming, United States - RVT100D185 | ecosystem: Environmental > Terrestrial > Soil > Contaminated >...
CGCGCCGATAACGCCGCGCACAGCGCCGCGTTTCCCTTCCCCACGACCACCACGTCAAACTGTTGCACGGGTTTCATCCTCGTCCGATTGAATTTCTGATAACCGCAGCGAAATGCTCCCTGCGATCACTTGTCTGTATCAGGCGCCGCCGGGATGATTCCGGAACGCTTTTTCTCTCGATGGTTGACGCCGCCGGGGATCGGCCGCGCCCGCGCTGTCTACTGCCTCAGGCGACACCATCCTTCACCACACGATTCACGGACTTCACGGCGACGGCGGCCGGCTCGAGTAGCCTGGTGAAATCCCGCATCGAGCCTAATTCCTCGAATGAATCGATGCTGCGGCACGCCGCGGCCACCGCCTGGGGCGTAAGGACGCGGGACGTGCAGTTCTCGAATTTTGCCCTCAAGTATTCGGGAGGAATGGGGTTATCCGAAGTCCTGCCGAGCGGCCGGTCCACCTTCTCCGAGTACGCTCTCCCGTCCGCCAACGTCACTTTCACTTCCGCGTCAAATGGATCATCCTCCGCAAACGGCTTGCCGGCGTACGGCGCCGCGTGCACGCGCGACAGCAAATCCCGCACCGCAGGATCGCGCCAGGCATCGCCTTCGAAATGCTCGAGCACCACCTTGCCGTGCATCAGCGCCCGGGCCACGCAGTACTGCACGCTGAACTTGGCCGCGAGTGTGCTGTCGGGATCGGGGCGGTCGGTATGGGCAAGCCCGCGCGCCGGGGTCCACGAATCGACGCGCGCCACCGTGCGCGTGTCGAACGGACCGTGCTGCCGCATCAGGTTAAGCGCCGCCTCCACTGCGGCATGGGTGCTGTAGCAGCAAGGGTAGAGCTTGTAGCTCGCACCGGGGGATGCAATCTCCCACTCGTCCCACCCCTCGAGAGCGCGCGCCGCGTCGTAATTCCCCTCGCCGTTGAACACCTGGAAGAATCCCTGTTTGTGCTCGAACGCGTCGGGGTTTGCGGTAAAGCCCTTGCGCGCGAGCAGCGCCGCGAGCAGTCCGCCTCTGGCGCACTGGCCGGCATGCAGGGGCTTCGCCATGGTGCCGAAGTTGGCTTTGACTCCCGCCGATAGCGACGCGGCGAGCACGAGCGCGGTTTGCGTCTCGGCCGCGGTCAACCCGAGCAACCGCGCGCAGGCCGATGCCACCGCAAACACGCCCAGTGTTGCGGTCGGATGCCACCCTTTCTCGGTGTGGTAAGGGTTGACGCAGCGCCCGAGGCGCGCGCCTATCTCGTAGCCAGCGGCATGCGCCAGCAGCACCTCGCGCCCGCCCGCCCCGAACGCCTCGCCCGCGGCGATCAGCGCGGGAACCATGACCGCCGAAACGTGCCCGCCGAAATTCTTGGCCGTGTTGTCGAAGTCCAATGCGTGCGCCGCAGTGCCGTTTACGAGCGCGGCATCGAGGGGACGCACACGCCGGTTGCCGCCGAAGAGAAGGCAGGGTCCGTCGGCGGACTGCAATCCGAGGACGTCTTCGACCATGCGCGGGGCTTCCTCGACGGCTCCTGCCAGCATGACGCCCACCGTGTCGAGCACCGCAATCCTGCACCAGTAAACGACCTCCGGCGGGAGGTCTTCGTAAGACATTGCCGTGATGCGTTGCGCCAGCTGGCGTGCGAGAGCCATATTTCCTGTCCCTTCTTCCGGCACTCTCGTATTTACCGCGCATTGCCCGAAAAAACGCCCGCTGCGGAGCCGGGCGTCGGCGGCGGTCAATGCGCCAGAAACGATTACCCGAGTTTGCTGTTCGCCTCTTTGACGACTTTCCGCCATTTTTCCACCTGCCGCCGCAGGAACTTCTCGAACGCCTCCACGGACCCACCGCCGGGCACCATTCCTTCGTTGGCGAGCCGCTTCTTCACATCATCCAGCTGCAGCACACCGCTGACCTCCCGGTTCCATCTCGTCAAAATGGCCTTGGGCAGGCGCCTGGGCCCCCAGAGGCCGTACCAGTGCGTGACCTCGTAACCCGGCACGGTCTCGGCGATGGTGGGCAGATCCGGCAGTGCGGGCGATCGCTGGGCGGTGGTCACGCCGAGGCCGCGCAGCCGTCCCGCCCTTACATGGGGAATGCTCGGGACCATGCTGCTGAAGCTGAACTGCACTTCCCCCGCGAGGAGAGCCGTCATCGTCGGGGCGCTGCCCTTATACGGCACGTGCACGGCGTTAACTTTGGTTTCGAGCTTGAACACTTCGCCTGCGAGGTGGCCCAGACCGCCGGTGCCGGCCGAGCCGAAGTTGAGCTTTCCGGGATTCGCTTTGGCATGGGCGATGAATTCCCCAACGCTTTTCACTGGCACGGACGGGTGCACCGACAGCAGGAGTCCAGTTGTTCCTATCAGGGCAATGGGCTGGATGTCGCCAATCGGGTCGTAGCGCAGCTGGTACAGCGCGGCGTTGGCGCCGTAACTGCCGGAGACCATGATCAGCGTGTAACCATCGGGTTCGGAGCGCACCACGATTTCGGCCCCGACCGAGCCGCCCGCGCCGGGTCGATTGTCAACCAGGACCGTTTGCCCGAATGTCTGGGACAGGCGCTGCGCTATGGCGCGCGCCTGCGTGTCGGTGCCGCCGCCCGGCGAAAACGGGACGACGAATCGGATCGGTTTGTCAGGATAACCCTGCGCCCAGGCGCCTGGGACAGAAATGGAAACAAGCGCCGCGGTAACCAACAACAGTTTGCTCATCAGTGCGTAGGATAATAACCCTCGCGCTCCATCCGTGTCACCATCCCGCAGCGCGTTCAATCGCGTCCAATCAATGGTAACAATGCCATTTCGGCAAGGCGCCGCCACAGCATCAGTCGTCTGGCGGTGCGGGGGTCGATCTGATACGCTCACCTTGTCGTTTTTCGCGCCAGACCAACCCCGTCGGTCCCAATGGAGGGCGTTCATGAAATACCGCAAGCACGAAGCAAAAGAATACGCGAGAACGGTCCTGAAGGGTGTTTGGACCGCGCTGCCGACCACGTTCACTGCCGATGACCGGATCGATGAAGCTGGCAACGCCGCGAACTTGGAGCGCTGCATCTCGAAACTGAAGCTCGAAGGGCATTACTGCATTGGCAATGTCGGCGAGTTTTGGGCGATGACGAACGAGGAACGCATGCGGGTCGTCGAAATCAACGTCGATGCCGCCAAGGGCCGGATACCGCTCATCGCCGGCTGCCACCATCAGAACCCGTACGAGGCGGTGAAGCTCGCCCAGCATGCGCAGTCGGCAGGCATCGATTTTGTCATTGTTCTTACGCCCTTCATCGCGGCGCGTAATGATGACGCGGTCTTCGACTATTTCCGTCTGGTGTGCGAGCGGGTGGATATCGGCATCGTGCTGTTCAATACCGAGCAGACCTACCCCATCTCCACGGGACTCGCCAGGCGCCTCGCCACGCTGCCCAATATATGCGGCTTCAAGCAAGGCGTGAGCAAGCCGCAGCCGACCACCGCGCTGCGCGATGCCATCGGCAAGACCGTGGAAGTGAGTGTGGCCGATGAGGCCCCTTTTCTCTACAACCTCAGCGTGTGCGGCGACCGCTGGCTCTTGAATTACTGCCCCCATCTCTACCAGGTGCCGGGCTACACACCGCTCAACGACTACGTTTGCGCCGCACTCAACGAAGACATGAACAAGGCGACGGAGATCTGCCGCAGCCTGAATCCGCTGCGGTCCGTGCTCGCGAAATGGATCCCCGGCTATGGCGGCAGCGGCCGCATGGCGATCGCCGAGCAGAAATTCTGGATGGAATGCATCGGCATGGTGGGTGGCCCGGTGCGTACGCCCTGCGCGGAGATGACCGATCAGGCAAAAACGGAGATGCGGGCGGACCTCGCTGCAACCGGCCTGCTCGCCAGAGCGAAAGCCGGGACGGGCAAGCCCGAGCAACGCGCGGCCTGACCCTCGTTGGTCCGCTCGGTCGCGAACCGAGCCGGTCCGAGCCACCGGTGCGTGACGCTGCCCGATATTTGTCAAATGCTACGCGCGACGGCGACATTGGAAATCGTCACAAGATTAATTCAAAAGCAATGAAACCGCCGATGAACGCCGATCGACGCCGATAAGATCAAGGTCAATCCTCGAACGCATTTACCCCAGGGACTACAGCGGACGCAAAGGGTCGGCGCAAAGGGTCCAGGCTCAGGACGCAAGGGTCGGCTGATTTGTCTCCGTGAACTCAGTGCTCTTTGCAGCTTGACCGGTTTCTATCGGCGTGCATCGGCGTTCATCGGCGGCTTGAATCCGTTTTTCTTGGCTGCGGCTAGTATTTCAAATCACTGCGCGGTCAGTCCGCCGTCGAGCACCAGCGTGTGGCCGGTGACAAACGACGCGCCGGGGCTCGCGAGGTAGGACACGGCTTCCGCTACATCTTCCACGCTTGCGAAGCGCTGCAAGGGGATCTTTTTCAGGGCAGCCTCGAGAAAAGCCGGATCGCCCGAAGTTGCGGCCCGCAGCGGAGAGCCGCTTGCCACCCGCCCCGGCGCAACCGAGTTCACGCGGATGCCATGCGCCGCCCATTCGACGGCGAGCATGCGCGTCATGTGAATGATCGCCGCTTTCGACACGCCGTACGCCATGCGCCCGGACATCGCGACGAGGCCATGGGTCGAAGTGATGTTGATGATGCAGCCGGGCCGCCCGCTCGCCACGAGATGGCGGCCCATTTCCTGGCTCATCAGGAATGTGCCCGTGACGTTGGTATCCAGTACAGCCGACCATTCCTCGGCCGTCATGTCCAGCGCGTTCCTGCGCAGCGTGACTCCGGCGTTGTTGACGAGCACCTCCAGGGCGCCGACGGCGCCGATCGCGTCTTCCATGGCTTTCCTGACGCTCGCCGGAGAGCGGATGTCGACCGCGAGGGCGGCCACCTTCGTGTTGCCGGATTCGAGCTTGGCCCGCACGGTTGAGAGATTCTCGAGTTTCGTGGCCGATAGCACGAGGTCAAAACCGTCGCGCGCGAGCGCAGCCGCGGTAGCCGCGCCGATCCCGTAAGAGGCGCCGGTGACGAATGCAGCGCGCCTGACGGCAGGTGGCGATTCGGCCATCGCGGCTTCCCCCGGACGACTACCAGCCCTTGGGTTCGGCTCGCAGCGCGTCGCTCGTACCGATGCCGGCAGCGATCCGCACGTGGTCGGCTGCCGCCAACGCGTCGAGGGGCGGGCGCGGCTGCCCGCAATTGCGGCCCATCGCGCGCAGGGCGCCCTTCAGCCCGGAGACGCCGTCCTTCTTGGTAAGCTGCCGCAGCGCCGCGAGCGTCTCCTGCGCCGGGCGCGCCTTCTCATACTGCTCCCTGCGACACACCGCGTAGAACTCGGCTACCAGCTTGGGCGCCACCGCGGCGAGCGACGAGAACATGCCGGTCGCGCCGATTGCCCCGGCGGAGATCAGGTATTCGGTGCCCGAGATGAGCTGAAACGCCGGCCGCACGCGCTGGGCCGCCGAGATGATGTTGATCATGAATTGCCAATCGAGGCTCTCGTCCACGATGCCGGCGAAATTCTCCAGCCGCTCGATGAGCTTCACGATGATATCCGTGGTGAGCTTGGTGCCGCCCATTTCGCGCGGGGTATAGAAGACGTAGAAAGGAATCCTGGTCGCGGCGCCGATCTGCGCCAGATGTTCGAGGACCATCCCCGGCGGCGGCGTCCAGTAATAGGGCGTGGTGGCGATTACGGCGGCGGCGCCCGCTCTTTCGGCGCGTTTTGCGCGAGCAGCCGCGATGCCGGTTCCCGAGTCGCTCACATGCGCCATTACCGGCGCGCGTCCTTTGACGGTCTTGATGGCGAAATCGAGCAGCGACTGCTGTTCGGCGTCGCCGAGGCTCACCGACTCGCCGATGTGCATGGGAACGGCGAGCGTCTGCGCGCCGTTGCGCACGTGAAACTCAATCAGCTTGCCGTAGGTGTCGAAGTCAATCCGGCGATCGCCCTTGAACGGCGTTACCGGGGTATGAACCAGTCCGGGTTGAAAGGTGGGCATGGGAAATGGTCTCGTCTAGCAGACTGTCGGACTTAGCAGCTCGACCGGCTGCCAAAAGCAAAACCGGCTGGCGATTCAGACAGAAATCCGCCCGAAGCGTTCGAACGTGAGACAAAGCAAGGGGAAATTCGCATATCCGTCATCCTTTCATGCATTGTTTCCGGCGCCGGTTTTGCATCAGGAGTTTGTCGGGGTCAAGTCCGACAAACTCCTGGTGGTTGGTTACCAGCCATGGGGCTCGGACTCGAGAATCCCGAGCTGCTCGAGCCTGGTCCGGATTTGCGCCTGGCGTTCCTTGGTCGCCGTGGGGAGCGGGCCGCGCGTCGGACCGACCGGGCGCCCCATGATCACCATGCCGCCCTTGAGCGACGAGGGGTATTGGTCGCGGAACAGGTCCCAGAGCACGGCCAGCTTGTACTGGTGCTCGCGCGCCGTCGGCCAGTCGCCGGCGACGCAAGCCTCGTAGAGCCGCGTGCAAAGATTGGGGCAGATCGCCCCGGCGGAAGAATACGATCCGGCGCCGCCGAGCGGCACCGAGGGCAGCAGGAATTCCACGCCGGCGATCATCGCGAACCCTGGTCGCATCGCGAGCGCCACGCGGGAGATCTCCAGGAACTTCTCGCTGTCGAAGCTCGCCTCTTTCATCCCGATGAAATTGGGCAGGCGCTCGATCAGCCGGCGCGTGAGATCGCCGGTGATTTCCACACCGGCGAGATAGCTTGGCGAGTTGTATGCGATGAGCGGAAGCTCGGTCGCGGTGCCGACCCGGACGAAATAGTCGTAGAGCGCGTCAATCGAATAGTTCCAGAAATAGGGGGTGATCGCGAGAACCGCGTCCGCCCCGATTTGCTGCGCGTGTCGCGCAAGCGCCATCGTGTCCTCGACCGCGAGCGCGCTCACGTGGATCGACAACGGGACCCGGCCCGCGGTGACCCTGACCGCCACTTCCGCGAATTGCTTGCGTTCGGCAATGGTGAGGTTGAGCGACTCGGCCTTGTGGTGCGGCCACGCGATCGCGGTCGCGCCGGTGCGCACGTGGAAATCGACCAGTTTCTCGAATGTGCCGAAATCGGGGCTGAAGTCGTCCTTCAACGGCGTGACCGTGCTCTGCATTACCCCCTTGAGTCTGATCGGCATGCTGTAGGTCCCCTCCAGGATCGGCCGGCGCCGGACCCCGGAGCCGCGGCGGTACGGTGCTTGCGGCGCCGCCGGGGGGCCGTTGCTCGTCGCCTTGTCGGGATTCTATTGAAGTCGCATTGGCTCAAACAGTCGATCCGATCTAGAATCACTGTTAACTCCAGAATCAAGAATTGACTCCATCGTGGACCGCCTGCACGGCATCCTGGTCTTTCTGCGCGTGGTTGATTTCGGGACGTTGAGCGGGGCTGCCCGGGCGCTCGGCGTGTCGACATCCGCGGTCAGCGCATCGCTGGCGCGCCTCGAGCGAAAGCTGGCCGTGCGCCTGCTCAATCGCACAACCCGCCGGCTGAACGTGACCGCCGAAGGGGCTGAGTTCTATTCGCGCTGCAAGCGGATCACCGCCGATCTGGAGGAAGCGGAGCTGCTGGCGTCCCGGGCGGGACGGGTGCCCAGCGGACGGCTGCGCATCGGCTTGCCCTCGGCATTGTGCCGGATGTGGATCGTGCCGCGCCTGCCCGAGTTCGTCCGCAAATATCCCGCCGTGTCGCTGGAAATCCTGTGCAGCGACATCACGCCCTATACGATAGAAAGCGGCGTCGACCTGTCGGTGCAGGTCGGGGAACTGCATGCGTCAAGGCTCGCGGTGCGGCGCCTCGCGCCGATTCGTTACATCACGTGCGCCTCGCCCGCTTACCTTGCGGCAAGGCAAGAGCCCCGAACGCCGGACGACCTCAAGGACCATCCGTGCCTCACCTATCGCCGGCCGCGCAACGGGCGACTTCGGGAATGGTGCTTCCGGGACGGGTCGGGGGTACGGCAGATGCCGGTCCCGGGGTACATGACCTTCAACAGCGGGGAAGCGCTCGTTGCCGCCGCCGCCGCCGGGCTCGGCGTGGTCCAGGTCGCGGAGTATTACGCGCAGACCGCCCTCGAACGCGGGGAATTGGTCGAACTCCTGCCGGCCTGCAAGACCAGGGTGTACGACATATCCGTTGTGTTTCCCCGCCAGCAACGCGTTCAGCCCAGGGTTCGCGCGTTCGTCGACTTTCTGGTTTCGCTGTTCGATCCGCCGCCCTGGAGCCGGGACGGTTACACGAGTGTTCCCCTGACCGTTCAGGATCGGATCGACTGAGCGTATGCTATTTTCGAGATAAGCGGTGGTCCCGCTGCGGGGTGCAGCAGCCCCGCGCCCGGGATATCATTCGCAATCCGGCTTCTTGGAGCCCGTAACATAACGAAACGCGCGTGTTTCATTATGTTACGGACTCTTATGCGGCGCGCCGCCAGCGGCGGGCCGATGGCAACTGCATTTTTTTGAGGAATACATCGTGAGCGCGAGCAAGAAGCAGTTCAAGATCGCCGTCATCGCCGGTGACGGCATCGGCAAGGAAGTGATGCCCGAGGGCGTGCGCGTGGTCGAGGCGGCCGCGGACAAGTTCGGCATCGATATCAAGCTCGACCACTTCGACTGGTCGTGCGACAGCTACGACAAGATCGGCAAGTGGATGCCGGAGGACTGGAAGGAGAGAATCGGCGGCCACGACTGCATATTCTTCGGTGCCTCGGGCTGGCCCGCGCGCGTGCTCGATCACGTCTCGCTGTGGGACTCGCTCATCAAGTTCCGCCGCGAGTTCGACCAGTACGTGAACATACGGCCTGTGCGGCTCATGCCCGGGATCAAGTCGCCGCTCGCCGGCCGCAAGCCCGGCGACATCGACTACTTCGTCATCCGCGAGAACACCGAGGGCGAGTACTCGTCGATGGGCGGGCGGCTGTTCGAGGGCACCGACCGCGAGATGGCACAGCAGATTTCCACCTTCTCGCGCAAGGGCTGCGACCGCATCATGAAGTTCGCCTTCGACCTGGCAATGAAGCGCAAGAAACACCTTACCTCGGCCACCAAGTCGAACGGCATCTCGATCACCATGCCGTACTGGGACGAGCGCTTCGCCGACGTCGGCAAGCAGTACCCGGAAGTCCGCCGCACGCAGTACCACATCGACGGTCTCACTATCCAGATGGTGCTCGACCCCGGCCGCTTCGACGTGATCGTCGCCTCCAATCTCTTCGGCGACATTATCTCCGACCTCGGCCCCGCGACGACCGGCACCATCGGCATCGCGCCCTCGGGCAATATCAATCCCGAGCGCAAGTTCCCGTCGCTGTTCGAGCCGGTGCACGGCTCCGCCCCCGACATCTACGGCAAGAGCATCGCCAACCCGGTCGGGCAGATCTGGTCGGGCGCAATGATGCTCGACTTCCTCGGCGACGGCGACGCGGGCTGCCGCAAGGCGCACGACGCGATCTTCGATGCGATCGAGGCAGTGCTGGTCGAGGGCCCTCATACGCCGGACCTCGGCGGTAGGGCGAAGACGCCGGATGTGGGCAAGGCAATTGCGGAGGCGGTACGTTCCGGTAGCTGACAGGCGCTGTTCAAGTCCGCAGCCTTATTATGCCCACACCGGCAAGCAGGTGGCCAATGCCTCGTCCTTCATCGATTCGCTGGCTACGGCCCGAGATTCGAAGCTGCGCCCGCGAGCGAGCACACCGAGAACACCCGGCGCGGAGAGAACCGGTCCGCGGCAGGCGATGCTGGACCCGCGGAAGACACGTTAGCGCGCCGGCCACCCCGGCAGGGCCTTGCAGCGCGCGAGCCACTTCACGACGGCGGGATAGGGATCGAGCGGCACCTTGCCTTCCGGCGCGGTCTCGACGTACGGGAAGCAGGCGATGTCCGCGATCGTCGGCCGGTCGAGGGCGAGCCAGTCGTTCCCCCTGAGGCGCGCTTCCATCACGCCGAGCGCCTTCGCCGCAATCGCCTGGCATTCCTCGAGCGTGCCGCAGGTCCGGCGCCCCGTCACCACTTCGCGGCGCCCGTACTGGAGGCCGAACTGGATCTCGCTCGCGGAGAGAACGAGCCACTGCACCACTTCCGCCATTTGGATGGGCGCGCTCGGCAGCCATTTCTCGCCGCCATGTTTGCGGGCGATGTGCACGAGGCATGCCGCCGAGTCCCAGACGATGTCGCCGCCGTCCTCCAGCGCCGGCACTTCGCCCCGCGGGTTGACCTTGAGATAGGCGGCCTCCTTGTGCTCCTGCTTCTTCAGATCGATCAGCACCTTCTCGTATGGCACCTTGAGCAGCGCGAGCAGGATCTGCGGTTTGTACGAGTTGCCCGAGGGCGATGCCATGTAGAGCTTCATTCAGTTCTCCATCTTGTTGTTGACGCGGGCTTGTTGCACGATCCGGGCAGGCCGTTCTTGAATTTTTTCAGTACGTGGCGAAGAATCGCGAAGTATCGGACAGATCAAGGTGTTGTTCAAGGGCCCGGGCCGTGCGGTCCGCGGTCGCTGCACGGCGCAAAGCCAACGCTCAAGCGGAGCACGGACCATGCCATCCGGAAAATCGGGATCCGGTTCCAGCAAGCTCGACAGGGTCATTGCCGAGGCCAACCGCGCGCGGGCGGAGCGGGAGCGCGGCTACCGCGAGCGCGCGCTCAAGATCCGCCCGTGGATCTGCACGCGCTGCGGGCGCGAGTTCACGCACAAGACGCTGAACCAGCTCACGGTCCATCATCGGGACCACGACCACGACAACAACCCGCCCGACGGCAGCAACTGGGAGCTGCTGTGCATCTATTGCCACGACAACGAGCACTCGCGGGAGCTCGATCACGACGCGTGGATGAAGGCCGGGGCGCCGGAGCCGGCCGGTCCCGGGCCCGCGAAGCACCAGCCCTTTGCCGCCCTGAAAGGGTTGCTGGAAGGGAAGAAGACGAAGGGCCCGAAGTAGCGCGGGCTGCTGGCCCGGGCGGTTCTCGGGCAACCGTGCGGCTTCAATCCGCTCCGGCCCGGATACCCGGCCGCGCGGGCCGGACAGCGGGAAACGGGTTCGCTACTTCGGTTGCGGCACGACCCGAATGTATGGCTTGGGCGACTTCCAACCATTGGGAAATTTCTGCTTCGCTTCGGCGTCCGAAACCGCCGGCACGATGATCACGTCCTCGCCCTGTTTCCAGTTCACCGGCGTTGCGACCCTGTGCCGGGCGGTCAACTGGCAGGAGTCGAGCAGCCGCAACACCTCATCGAAGTTGCGGCCGGTGCTCATCGGGTAGGTGAGCATCGCCTTCACCTTCTTGTCGGGCCCGATCAGGAACACCGAGCGGATGGTCGCGTTGTCGGCCGCGGTGCGGCCCTCCTTCGCCAGGGCATTGGGGTGGATCATGTCGTAGAGCTGCGCGACCTTGAGATCGGCGTCGCCGATCAGCGGATAATCGGGCGTGTGGCCGGTAACATCCTTGATGTCCTGCGCCCATTTCTTGTGGTCGGCCACCGGGTCGATGCTCAAGCCGATGATCTTGCAGTTGCGCTGCTCGAACTGCGGCTTTAGCCCGGCCATGTAGCCCAGCTCGGTGGTGCAGACCGGGGTGAAGTCCTTGGGGTGCGAGAACAGGATCGCCCACCCGTCGCCGATCCATTCGTGAAACCGTATCTTGCCCAAGGTTGTATCGGCCGTGAAATCGGGTGCCTCGTCGCCAATGCGTAGTGACATGTCGACCTCCGTCTGTTTGGTTTCTGCGGGAGACAGGGGAAGCGCCGGCCCGGGATCAATCTGCGGCAGGCGCGATCATCATCCCGCCGGTGATTTTTGTAGCACACGCGATGCGACGGTTCAACACCAACTCAAGTATGGGAATAGTGCCGGCTGGGGCTTCCTGCCCAGGGCTGCGTCGCTAAGGCATGGATTGGACGCCGGAAAGTCCTGCCCGTCCGGGGCGGGTCGCGGGTTTCCGAAATCGAGCCCGGCCGCGATTCACGCTATCATGCGCGTAGAAGACAGGAGTTTGCCGGGGCCAAGCCCGACAAACTCCTAGAGGAACGGTTCGGCGCGCTTCACCAAGTCGGCAAGCCCGGGCTCGTTCGGATTGCGCGGCTTGCCGGGATGGATGATCGATACCTGGCAGCTTTCCGCCGCCTCCACCAACTGGCGGTAGGATCCCGCGTTGACGTCGGCGATGTACGCCTGCTTGTTGTCGTTGTAAGCGAACATCCGGTTGTTGAGGTGGGTGCACTCGTCGCAGGTCGTGCAGCGCGGGGTCTCGATGAAGGCCTCATCCGATGGCGGCGCCGGCTCGGCATCAGCCGACACGGCCGCGGTGGCCGGGGCGGCAGCGGTTGTGGCCGGCGTGGCCGCGGGCGGCTGCTGCGACTCGCGCGGCGCCTCGACTGCGTGCTGCGCCTGCCATGCCTGTTTCTCGCGCGCCAGCAGCCGCTCGGCGTGCGAGTTGTGGATGCCCCCGAGCTCCTGCAGGCTGTTCCACATCCTAGCCGTGCGGCGCGCTTCGAGTACGAGCCGGTCGTTGACGATCACGCGGTGCAGCCGGTCGTCGCGATCGGTCATCAGCGAGAACGGGATTTCCTCGGGCACGCCCAGTGGCTGGTGCCCGATGCAATCGGCGACCGGCAGCATGTTCCCGTTCCATCGCGCCTGCGGCACCCGCGCGAAGTACCCGGCGTAGCGCCGGTCGCAGGCGACGAAGTCGACGAACGTGAATCCCAGATCCGCCGCCACCCGCTGGTGTTCCCCGTCCTCGTAGGCGAAGCCGTGAACCGGCCAGTCGCGCTCGGGCTGGGGATTCCCCTCGAGGCTGAAGCGCGAGGCCCAGTCGGCGCCGGCCGACGGGTCGTAGCTGAAGGCGGGGAAAGCCCGGGATTCCATCGCCGCGGCCGCCACGAGATACGCGGGAAGATCGCTGGTGTGCCGGTTTGCGCCCGAGAAAACGCTGAACAGGGCGGCGCCGGGATAAACGAACCCCTTGTGGATGCGCTCCGCGAATTGCACCAGGTGCGACGCGCTCGATTGCAGCACGTAGACGTCGTTCAGCCCGGTCGCCATGCTGGCGAGCCGCGCGCTGCGTATGCCGCATGCGAAGCGCCCGTCGCCGATCAGTGATTCCTGCAGGATGTCGTCGCTTTGCACCAGGATCTTCACCGGCAGGCCGGCTGACAGCAGCGCCATCAGCTCGGCGTATTCGGCTGCCTGCATGTCGCCGGCGCGGACGCACACCAGGTAATCGGGGAACAGCGCGAGGTCGTCCGGCTGGAGCGTGTTCTCGCCGAACTCCTCGAAGAAAATGTCGTGCCGCGGCTCGACGTAGTGGCCCTCGATCTCGAGCTCGGCGATGGCGATCGCCTTGGCGAGCTCGACCATCTTCGGCAGCCGCTCGCGGAAGGCCTCGAGCGCACCGGCGCAGCCGTTGAACACGAAGGCGTAAGCGCCGGTGCCGTCAACCCCGGCGAAGAACTTCTGCGACTTGAGCACCGACAGCGCCCAGTTGATGCGCCGGCGCTGGCTCTCGGGCAGCGACACTTGGGGCGCGTTCTTGCCGAGCAGCCTCGACATGACGTCGAAGTCGAACACGCCGCTGTGCGCCGCGCCGACCGCGCTCTTGAGGCTGGCCGCGGTTTGCCCGGCCTGGGAGCGCACGAAATCGGCGCGCAGGATATCGGAAAGCTTGAGCGTGAGGCGGCTCGCAATGGCGCGGAATATGCGTGCCTTGTCATCCTGCGCCTGGCGCCAGGCATGGGTGACGAGCCGCGCGGGCAGCTCGGCATCGCAACCGATCACCTCGCCGTCGGCCTTGAGCGCTGCCGCCGCGCGGCCGACGCTGTCCTCCAGCAGCTCGTCGGTGCCGGCGCCCATGCGCTTCGCCGCCGCGTTCCACAACTGGGACAGGGTTCCGCTCGAGCCGGCCGCAACCAGCGCGCGGATCTCCCGCTCGAGCCTAAGCACGTGCTTTCTCAGGCGCTCGTTCTCCGTGCCGGCCGGCGCGGCCTCGTCGAGGAGCCGGTCGACGACCGTGGTGAGCGATTGCGCGAACACCCCATCCTGGGCGTCCTGCACGAGCACCACGGGGAAGTCGTAGCGCAAGCGAGAGAGGTCGCAGTAGCGCGCGAACAGCGCGGGGCGCAGCTTGAGCGCCTCGATCGGATCGAGACCCTCGCCGGGCCGTTTACCCGTCAGATGAAAGGCGATCTGTGCCTGGTGGTCAGCGTGCATGGTCTCATGAGCCTGCGGTAGTTGCCCGGCGTGCGGCGCGCATCGCGCCCTGCCGCGGTTTCGGGTCCGCCTCTTGCGGCCAGACCGTGAACTTGTCGAACTCCGCCTCGAGGCCGGACTTGATGAATTCGGTGGTGCGCGGCTGCCCGGCGTGGCGCAGGTTCTCGTAGAGCGGCACCGCGGGATTGCGGTAGAGGATGCCCACCGGAATCGGATCGCTGCCGGACGCGACCTCGCGCGCGCGATCGATGTTCGCGGGATCGTGGGCCTGCTGGTTCTTGTAGACCTTGGCGAGGCTTGGGCTCACCTGGATCCCGTTCGGGTGGTTGAGCAGCAGGATGCGCGCCGGGTCGTTCAGCCACGGCTCGAGCTGGTGCGGCAGCCATTCCGGGCAGCGCTGCATGATGCGCACGAAGGAGAGGCCCTTGTGGTGGAACGCTTGCGCGATGATGTCGTAGAGCACCTCGGGGATCCAGTCCACCGCCTGCGCGACGAACGAGACGTTCTGCACGCCGAGGGTGACGGTGAGCGGGTTCAACGGCTCGAGATAGGCCCCGCGCGGCGTGGTGTTGCTTCTCAAGCCCCGGGGCGAGGTGGGCGAAGCCTGCATCTTGGTGAGCCCGTAGATCTGATTGTCGTGCAGCAGTACCGTCATGTTCATGTTGTAGCGGATGGCGTGGATCCAGTGCGCCGCTCCGATGCTGCAGCAGTCGCCGTCGCCGGTGGCGACGAATACGTCGAGATCCGGGCGCGCCATCTTGATGCCCTCCGCGATCGGCAGCGCCCGCCCGTGGATGCCGTGGAAGCCGTAGGTCTTCATGTAGTGCGGGAGGCGGCTCGAGCAGCCGATGCCCGAGACGAACACCGTCTTCTCCGCGCGCAGCCGCTCGTTGCGGCAGAGCCGCTGCACGGCGGCGAGAATGGCGTTATCGCCGCAGCCCACGCACCAGCGCGGCACGCCGCCCTGGTATTTCTCGAGGTCGGGCTGCTCGTCGTAGAGCCGCAGCAGGCATTCCGTGGCGTGCATGTTCATTTCTTCGGCTCCTGTTTCTGGTCCAGCCTGGCGCGTAACACGCGGTAGATGGTGCCGGGCTTGATCGGCTCGCCGCGCACCTCGCTCCAGCAGTCGACGTCGACGAGGTAGCGCGCGCGCAGCAGCATGGCGACCGCGGAATAGCGGCGGTTGGACTCGTCGATGATCGCGTCCTCCGGGCGGTCGCACCAGTTGCCTTCGATCGTCATCACCCGCTTGAAGCGCTGCAGGATGTCCTTGATGCCCGCGGGCAGCGGCTGCAGGAACCGCAGGTGCAGGGCGGAGACCTTGCGGCCTTCCGCGCGCAGGCGCGTCACCGCTTCCTCGATCGTACCCTGGGTGCTGCCCCAGCCGACCACCAGCAGATCGCCCTCCGGATCGCCGAACACCGGCGGGGTCTTGAGCGTCTTCTGCAGGGCGGCGAGTTTGAGGCTGCGACAGTGGAGGGCTTCCTCGTTGGTCTCGGGGTCGTAGGCCACGCGGCTCGCGCGGTCGTGCGCCAGGCCCGTCAGGGTGTGCATCCCGTTTGGCTGGCCGGGGATGAAGCGCCGGGCGAGGCCGGTGGCGGCGTCCCAGTCGTAGGGCTTCGCGCCGACCGGTACCGCGCTCTGGTCCACCGGCGGGGCGAGCCAATCCTCGCTGAACTGCGGCCGCGGGAACGGCTGCTGCGAGGTCGCGAGATTCGTGTCGGAGAGCACGACCACCACCATATTGAAAGTCTCGGCGATCTTGCGCGCGGTGATGACCGAATAGAAGCAGTCCTCGATGGTACTCGCCGCCATCACCACCTTCGGGGCGTCGCCGTGGCTGCCGAACATGGCGCTGAAGAGATCGCCCTGCTCGGCCTTGGTTGGCTGCCCGGTGCTGGGGCCGCCGCGCTGGACGTTAATAACGACGAGCGGGATCTCGCCCATCACCGCGAGCCCGATGGCTTCCTGCTTGAGCGAGTAGCCCGGCCCGGAGGTGACGGTGACCGCACACTTGCCGGCGTACGACGCCCCGATCGCGAAGGTGCAGGCCGCGATCTCGTCCTCGGCCTGGTGCACCACGCCGCCCACCTTCTCGAACACGTCGGAGAGATAGTGCGACACCGAGGTGGCGGGGGTGATCGGGTACATCGCGCAGATTTCCATGCCCGAGGCAAGAACGCCGAGCGCGAGCGCGGTGTTGCCGTTGACCACGATCTGCGGCACCGTGGCCAGCGTCGCCGGGATGCGGAACTTGAACTCGAGGTGGGCTTCGGCAAACTGGTGGCCGGCCTCGAGCAGCGCGACGTTGGCGCGGACGATCTTCTGGTCCTTCTTGCGGAAGGCGAGCGCGATCTGGTCGCGCGCGAGCTGCAGATCGAGGCTGTAGAGATTGCACAGCATGCCGAGCACGAACATATTCTTGCCGCGCCGCGGATCGGCGGCGAGCGGCCGGCACTCGCGCTCCATCGGGATCTCGTGCACGCGGTAGCCTTCGGCGACGAGCTGCCGGTGGACATCGGCGTAGGAGGCCGCGATCTTCGGATCCCGGTCCTCGCGCCACATGCTCTCAAGCAGGATGATGCAGCCGGGCTTCAACTCCCCTGCGCGCACGCGCCCGAGCAGCACCTGCTCGTTGAATGCGACGACGAGGTCGGCCTCGTCGCCGCCGTTGGAGACGGGCTTGGAACCGATCCGCACGCGGTTGCCGCTCGCCCCGGCGATGCTGCGCGCCGGGGGCTGGATTTCGGCGGGGATGATCTCGACCGTCCATATGCCGTTGCCCATGCGCGCGGCGATTGCGCCGAGCGACTGGCCGCAGCGCTGCGCGCCTTCGCCCGAGTCGCTGATCACCTCGACCACGTGCTCGGTCAGCGTGGTCATCGTCTTCTCGGCGGCGCGCGGGCCGGCCGGTTGCGAGGATGCGGGAATTTCCAGTGTCGATGTGTCGTTCATGTGCCTGTCTTGTATGCGGTGTCGTTCACGTCCTGGGGCTCTCAGGCCAGGCGCACGCGCACGAAATTGCGCTCGCCCGGATCGATGCCGAAAGTCTTTCCGGCGCCGGCAGCGAGGTCCCGGGTGTCGCTGTCGCGAATGCCGAGATACGCCTTCATGTTGCGCGCCGCCTTGCGGCCGGCGCCCATCGCCTCGATCACGGTGGCGGCGCCAGTGACGATGTCGCCGCCGGCGTAGACACCTGCGATCGAGGTGGCGAGATCATCATTCGCCGCGATGTAGCCGCGCTGGTTCAGCTTCAGATTCGAAGTCTGGCCCATGATGGGATTGGCGTTGGTGCCGATCGCGAAGACCACCATGTCGGTCTCGATCTCGTGCTCGCTGCCGGCGACCGGAACCGGGCGGCGGCGCCCCGACTCGTCGGGCTCGCCGAGTTCCATGCGGATGCAGCGCATGCCGCGCACGGAGCCCTTGCCGTCGTCAAGGATCTCGACCGGATTGGTGAGCCAGTGAAACTCGATGCCTTCCTCCTCCGCGTGGTGCAGCTCTTCCGCCCGCGCCGGGCTCTCCGCTTTGCCGCGGCGGTAGATGCAGTGGACCTTGTCCGCGCCGAGGCGCAGGCAGACGCGCATCGCGTCCATTGCCGTGTTGCCGGCGCCGATGACCGCTACCTGCCGGCCGATCGGCACCGGGGTGTCGTGGTTGGGAAAGTCGCGCGCGACCATCAGGTTGCAGCGCGTGAGCAGTTCGTTGGCGGAAAGCACGCCGTTCAGCGAGTCACCGGGGATTCCGAGGAGCGACGGGTAGCCCGCGCCGGTGCCGATGAACACCGCATGGAAGTCCATCTCGTCGATCATCTGCTCGATCGTGAACAGCCGCCCGACCAGCGTGTTGCATTCGAATTTCACGCCGAGCTTGCGCAGGTTGTCGATTTCGGCGTCGATCACGGTGTTCGGCAGGCGGAAATCGGGGATGCCGTACTTCAGTACGCCGCCGGGCGCGTGGAAGGCCTCGTAGACGGTCACGTCGCATCCCGCCTTCGCCATGTCGGCCGCGCACGCCATGCCGGCGGGCCCCGAGCCGACGATGCCGATGCGAAAGCCGTTCGATTCGAGGTACGGGATGCTCGACCAGTTCTCCGCGATGGCGAGGTCCCCGACCCAGCGCTCGAGCCGCCCGATCGCGACCGGCTCCAGCGTCTCGCCCACCGGGCACACGCCCTCGCACTGGCTTTCCTGCGGGCACACCCGCCCGCAGATGGCGGGCAGCAGGTTGGTGGTGGAGATGACGTCGTAGGCGCCGCGGAAATCCTTGGCGCTGATCTTGGTGATGAAGCCGGGGATGTCGATGCTCACCGGGCAGCCGGCGACGCAGGCGGGCTGCGGGCACAGCAGGCAGCGCTCGGCTTCGTTCAGCGCGTCCTCGAGCCGGTAGCCGCAGGCGACCTCGTGGAAGTGCCTGGCGCGTTCGCGCGGGTCAAGCTCGCGCACTGGGGTTCGTTCCTGGGGTATGGTGCGTATGGTCTTTTTCTTGGCCATCATGTCGTCCTAATGCCGCTCGCCGGTCATGGTCGAGCCGCCGGCGGCGGCAAGCCTGGAGGCCGGCGGTCAAGCGGAATCATCTATCCGCCTCCGACTTCCTCGAACGGGTCGGGCAGCTCGAGCGCTTCGAACAGGTCGTTTGCGGCGAGCGGCTCGCCGACCACGAGACTCGCGGATTCGCTGGGGACTTTCATCCGGCAGCTTGCCGACCAGCGCTGCAGTGCGGTTTTTTCTTCCTCCGCAAAGCGCCGCAGCCGCGACATCAGGTCGTCGAAGTCCACCTGGTGCCCGTCGAAGTCCGGGCCGTCGACGCACGCAAATCGCACCTGCTCGCCGACCTTCACCCGGCAGCCGCCACACATCCCGGTGCCGTCGACCATAATCGGGTTCAGGCTGACCATGGTCTTGATGCCGTGCGGGCGGGTCGTCTCGGCGCACGCCCTCATCATCACCGGGGGGCCGATGGCGACGAGCTCGTCGATATCGGAATGATCGCGGATCGCGAGCTTGATGCCGTCGGTGATCAGCCCCTTGATGCCCGCCGAGCCGTCATCCGTGCAGATGATGAATTCATCGCAGCAGCTGCGGAATTTGTCTTCCCAGAACACGAGATCCTTGGTGCGGAAGCCGACGACGCCGATCACGTAGGCGCCGTTCTCCTTGAAGGCGCGGGCCTGCGGATAGATCGGCGCGACGCCGAGCCCGCCGCCGACACAGACCACTTTTTTTGCGCCGCTCGCGTGGCTCGGCAGCCCCATCGGCCCGACCATGGCGTAGAGCCGCGTGCCGGTCCGGCAGATCTGCTGCATCTCCTTGGTCGTCTTGCCCACCGCCTGGACCACCAGCGTGATGGTCCCTTTCTCGCGGTCGAAGTCGGCGATGGTGAGCGGGATGCGCTCGCCGTTTTCCCGGGTCATGACGATGACGAACTGGCCGGGGCGCGCGGCCTTGGCCATCAGGGGATGGCGGACTTCCAGCAGATAGGTGACGTCCGAGAAATCCTCGCGCGCCACGATCTCGAAATTGGAACTGGCCACCGGTCTCAAATCAGCGCCTCCTGTCTCGTCCCGCATTGCGCGGTGCATTCCGCAACGCGCGGTTCTGAACCATTCCGGCTCAATGGTCCGAATCTAAGGTTTTCGCGCTGCGGCGTTCTTGATGTAGCGCAAAGTTTGCGGCCTCGACTGCGGTCAGGTTGAGTTGGCGCGAGCTGCTGCATGGGTATGCTGTCGGCGGCATGATAGCAAATATAATAATAACAACATGTTATGTCTGTTCTTGCGCTCGAGGCCGGCAGCCGCGGCGGCACGCGCGAACGGCTACAATGCGAAGTTTGATTCTTCCGGTCGCGACGGTACGTGACGTTCATCACGCCTAAATCGCTGCGCGTCGCCTTGGTGGCGGCCGGCGCGGCACTGCTGGTATTCCCGGCCCTGCGGCCGAGCCTGGCGTCCGCCGCGGACGTGTGCGTGCCGGTGGCCGCCTGGGTCGCGCCCGGCGGCGCCACGCTCGACGCTGGCCGCGTGATCACGGACGCGGCGCGGCGCCGCGTGGTGCTGCTCGGCGAGACGCACGAGAGCGCCGAGCACCACCGCTGGCAGTTGCAAGTGCTGGCCGCGCTGCACGCGCAGCGTCCTGATATGGTGATCGGCTTCGAGATGTTCCCGCGGCGCGTGCAGCAGGCGCTCGACCGCTTTGTCGCCGGCGAGCTCTCGACTTCCGACTTTCTCAAGGCGGCGGACTGGGACAACGTCTGGCGCATGGACCCCGCGCTCTATCTGCCGCTGTTCCACTTCGCGCGCATGAACCGCATTCCGATGGTGGCGCTCAACATCGAGCCGGCGCTGCGGCGCGCGGTGTCGAAGTCCGGGTTCGACGGCGTTCCCGAGCGCGAGCGCGAGGGGGTCACGCTTCCCGCCGCACCGAGCGAGGCGTACATCGATTACCTGCTGCCGGTCTACCGCGAGCACGAGCGCGAGGGCGGGCAGAAGGAAGTGAGCCGGGATGACGCGGGCTTCCGGCGCTTCGTCGCGTCCCAGACGCTATGGGACCGCGCGATGGCGCAGGCGCTGCACGGCATCGCGGCGCGGCCGAACCGTCCGCTGGTGGTCGGCATCATGGGCAGCGGGCATCTCGCCTACGGCTACGGCGTGCCGCACCAGCTGAAAGATCTCGGTGTTACCGATATCGTCAGCTTGCTGCCGTGGGATCGGGACAAGCCATGCCGAGGGCTCGTGGCGGGCATCGCCGACGCCGTATTCGGCGTCGCCGCGCTGGCCGCGCAAAAGCCTTCGCGCCAGCGCCTCGGCGTCCGGATCGAGACCGCGGCCGACGGCGTGCGTATCGTCGCGGTCGAGAAGGCGAGCGTCGCGGAGAAGGCAGACCTCCGTGCCGGCGACGTGATCACCGAGATCGCCGGCATGCCGGCGAAGCGCAACGAGGTCGTGATCGCGGCGGTGCGCCGCCAGGCCCCCGGCACCTGGGTGCCGCTGAAAGTGACGCGTGACGGCGCGAGCCTCGAGGTCGTCGCCAGGTTTCCACCGCTCGCGCAATGAGGCGGCTTGCCGGCACCTGCCTCGTGGCGGCGCTGTGGTCCGCCGCCGGCTCGCTGCAGGCGGCTGTCGAGTACGACTTTTCCGTTCGCCTCGACCCCGCGGCGCGCACGCTGGAGGGGCGCGGCGCCATCACGGTGACTGGCGGCGGCGCGGCAACGCTTGCGCTCGGCCGCCGCTTCCAGGTGGTCCACTTGCGTGCGGATGGGCGCCCGCTCGGGGCGCCGGTCCGGGGTGCCGGCGGCTTGCAGCGCTGGGAAGTCGGCGGCGCGCGCCGCATGGACATCGAGTGGCGGGGCGAGCTCGCGGCGCTCGACGCGACGCTTGATCATCGCCAGGTCCTGTCAGCCGGCGCGCCGGTCGCTGGCGCCGAGGGAACGTTTCTGCCGGCTGTGAGCCGCTGGTACCCGCGCATCGAGGGGGCGCTCGCGAGCTACCGCGTCGCACTCGATGTGCCGCAGGATCAGCGCGGGTTGGTGGCCGGGCGTCTTGTCGACGAATCGGAGTCGGGCGGCCGCTACCGCGCGCGCTTCGAGTTTCCGCGCCCGGCCGAAGGCATCGATCTCATGGCGGGGCCGTACGTGGTCGAGGAGCGGATGACCCGCGGCGCGGGCGGCGCGGCGATCCGCCTGCGCACGTATTTCCATCCGCGGATCGCAATGCTCGCCGCGCCTTATCTCGAGTCGGTGCAGGGCTACCTCGAACTCTACGAATCGTGGATTGGCGCGTATCCCTTC
>Ga0326597_10003668_pt1 | contig 21968 bp, 17 predicted proteins | sample RVTome_12_FD_203789 | JGI IMG/M metagenome (GOLD analysis project Ga0326597, IMG submission 203789) | Soil microbial communities from uranium-contaminated site in the Upper Colorado River Basin, Wyoming, United States - RVT100D185 | ecosystem: Environmental > Terrestrial > Soil > Contaminated >...
GATTCAGAAGTCGCAGCGGACGGCGACGGAGCGATCGATCCCGCGCTTCAGGGCTCCGACTCTGAACGCGAGAACGGGCAGGCGATTGCGGAAACCGACGCCGACCCCGCGAGCGAGGTCGCGAATTCGGACGATCAGGCGACCGGGAAAGTCACACTCGGCAAAATTGGTTACGACGAGCAGGGTCGATCCGGCAGGATCCACCTGGTCGTTCCCGGCGACACACTCTGGGATATCTCCGACGCCTACCTCGGAACTCCGTGGGTTTGGCCGTCGGTCTGGACCGACAATCGCGAGATCGAGAATCCGCACCTGATCGTTCCCGGCGATCGCATCTGGATCAGCGCCTATGAGATGCGACGCGTGAGCGCAGACGAGGCGGAGCGACTTCTCTCCGGCCAACCCCTGGCGGCCGACGGCGAACCCTCCGGCCCCGCCTCGGACAGTTTCCAATCGCTGATTCGGGACGAAGGCGGACCGAACGTCGTGCGCGTCAGTTCGATCGAGTCGACCGGCCTGATCAGCGCGGAGCAACTCGAAGCCGCGGCGAGCCTCGTCGACGCCATTCCCGAGCGCCTGATGCTCAGCCAGGGCGATGAGGTGTATATCGGCCTCGGCGAGCAGGAGGCGTCGGTCGGTGATCAGTTCACGGTCTTTAGAACCAAAGAGCAGGTCTTCGATCCAGATACCAATCGATTGCTCGGTTATCACGTCGCCCTGCTCGGTTGGGTCGAGGTCGTGAAGACCGATGCCGAGTCGTCGTTGGCACGGGTTCGGATGTCTGCTGGGGACATGGAACTCGGCGATCGCGTCATGCCGCGCGAGCGCCCGGTTCTCGACGTCGAGGTGATGGCCAGTCCGAAGAACATCGATGGGCGGATCAGCTTCTTTCCAGCGAGTCGCGTGCTGATGGGATCGGCCGACTACGTCTACCTGAATCGGGGTGAACTCGACGGCCTCGAGGTGGGCAGCCCCCTCGAAGTCTATCGAACCGGTTGGAACGCACCCGAGCCCGCGCGCGATACCCGGGTCGACGTGCCCGATCGCGTGATCGCGAAACTTCTCGTCGTGCGTGCGCGACGCCAGTCAGCGGTTGCGGTGGTTCGGCACACGGAGACCGAACTCGAGCTGGGCGACCACTTCCGAGGCGCCAGGGAATAGTCCCGGCGCGCCATTCTCGACGCGGTGTGCTCGATTTGCGCGCGTGCCGCCGCCCGAGCTATGCATGGGCTCCCCGGTCCCGGGGAGCCCCCGTTTGCCCGCCGATTTCAGACCGGACGTTCTCGATCCCGCCGACCCCGATCCCGCCTCGAAGTCGCTGCTCGGCGACTGGCTGGCGTTCCAGCGCGCGCTCGGGCTCAAGCCCGAAGCGGCCGTCGGGCTGCTGCGAAAACACCCGCATCCCGCACTCGCAATGGCCGCGTCCGAGCCCTCGAAGGCCTTCGATCGAAACGCCGAGATCGCAGCGCTCTCGCGGGCGGGCGCCGTGGCTGTGCCGTTGAATTCGGCCGCGTATCCAGCGCGTCTCGCGGGCATCTCGGATCCGGCTCCGCTGCTGCTGGTGCGCGGAGACGTCTGCGCGCTTTCCGAGATCTGCGTCGCGATTGTCGGGGCGCGCGCGGCGACGGTGTACGGCAAACAGACCGCTCGCGGCCTGGCCGCTGATCTGGCCCGAGAGGGTGTCGTCATCGTATCGGGCCTCGCGCGCGGGATCGATGCGGAGGCCCATTGGGGCGCCCTCGAGGCGGGCGGGCGGACGATCGCCGTGCAGGCGTGCGGCATCGATCGGATCTATCCCAGCGAGCACCGGGCACTCGCAGCCCGGATCGCTGCAAATGGCGCCGTCGTCACCGAGCTGCCGCTCGGCGAGCCCCCGCTGCGACCGTATTTCCCACTCCGGAATCGCCTGATCAGCGGCCTGTCGGCCGCGGTCGTGATCGTCGAGGCTCGGGAGCGAAGCGGATCGCTGATCACGGCCAATCACGCCGCCAATCAGGGTCGAGATGTCTTTGCGGTGCCCGGCCCGCTGACGGCTCCGACGAGCGTCGGCACCAACCGGCTGATTCGCGACGGCGCCTACGTGGTGTTGGGGCCGGATGAAATCTGCAGCGAACTCGGTTTGATCCGAGCGTCGCGCTCGCGTCCGGAGGTCGCGTGCGACCTCTCGGGGCTCTGCCGTGAGATTCTCAGCGCGCTTGCCGACGCTCCCGGGTCCCGCGACGAGTTGGCGCGCAGGCTTGGCCGCGCGCCCGCCGAGATTGCGCTCGAGTTGGTCGAACTCGAACTCGCGAATCGAATCGCTGAGGACCGCGATGGCCGCCTGCAAATCGCCACTCGACGCGCGTGAGCCGAGGCCAACTCGCCCGCTTTGCGGCGCAAGACCCGAAGGCACTCATGCGCCGCCGCGGCCCGGACGATGAGCAGATCGGGTGTTCGGTTCCGGGGGGGGCGATGTCTGCAAGGATCGATAGGCGCCGCGCGATTCGGGTCCCCGTTGCGTTGAACGCCCACTACTCTTCTGGCCCCGAAGAGGGAATCGGTGTTCTCGCGAACATCTCCTACTCGGGCGCGCTGATCGAAGGCTCATCGGTGCAACCCACCGTGGGTAGCCGGGTGCGCGTGTACGTGTTCGTCGAGTCCGCAGACCCGATCGCGCCCGCGAGCCCGTACGAACTGGTGGGGCGGGTCGTCCGACACAGTTCCTCTGGCTTCGCAATCGAATACGAAGACGCCGATCCCGAGGTGCGCCAGCTGGTCGACGCAGCGGCATCCTTCAAGCACTGATCTCCGCTCCGGCTCCCTCGCATCGCCCACGCAGATCCGCGACACGCGACGCCATTGCTTTCCCAGTCGCGGTGACGCGATCACCTCAGCGCAAGTGCCGGTGACCGGCGAGATTGCCTCCACGGCAGCGGCGAGAGCGGATCCCCGTTCGCCAGTGGGTCGAATCGACACGCGATTTCGGCGACCCAACGAATTCCGGCACGCCTCGGCTGCCCTTCGGAGCTATGGTTCGGAATTGCTTCTGGGGGGCGCATGTCGGCGCTGGGTGTCGCGGGAGTCTCGAGATCGCAAGATCGGCGCGTCGCGGTGATTGGCGGTGGGCTCGCTGGCTGCGAGGCCGCCTGGCAGGCGGCGCGGCGCGGTATGGAAGTCACCCTCTACGAAATGAAGCCCGTGCGGTTTTCACCCGCCCACCAAAGCGAGAGGTTCGCCGAGCTGGTCTGCAGCAACTCGCTGCGTTCCAACAGCCAGGTAAACGCGGTCGGATTGCTCAAAGAGGAAATGCGTCGGTTGGGGTCGCTCGTGATGGAAGCGGCCGACGAATCCTCGATTCCGGCGGGACGCGCCCTCGCCGTCGATCGGGAGGCCTTCTCGCAGCGCATCACCGACAGCATCGAATCCCATCCACGCATCGAGATCCGCCGCGAAGTCGTCGAGCGCATTCCGGCCGAGCGTTGCGTGATTCTCGCAACGGGTCCGCTCACGGCCTGCGAACTCGCACGAGACCTGCAGCAGTTGCTGGGCGACGAGCATCTGTATTTCTACGACGCGCAGGCGCCGATCCTCTACGCCGATTCGATCGACTGCGAAATCGCTTTCCGGGCGTCTCGCTACGACGACGGTGACGGCGACTACCTGAACATTCCGCTCTCCGAAGACGAGTACCTTGGCTTCGTCGGCGCACTGCTGGCTGCCGAGACCGTGCCGCTGCACGCCTTCGAGGCGAAGCTCTATTTCGAAGGCTGTCTCCCAATCGAGGAAATGGCGCGCCGCGGCGCAAAGACCCTGGCATTCGGTCCGCTCAAACCCGTCGGCCTGATCGACCCGCGAACCGGCAAGAGGCCGTACGCGGTCGTTCAACTGCGCCAGGAGGACAAGCGCGGGACGCTTTACAACTTCGTCGGATGTCAGACGAAACTCCGCATCGGAGAGCAGCAGCGCATATTCCGCAGTTTGCCGGGATTGTCCGAGGCCGTTTTTGCGCGCTATGGATCGGTTCACCGCAATACCTACGTCAATGCTCCGAAGCAGCTTCTGCCCGATCTGCAGGTTCGCCGCCGGCCGGGTCTCTATCTGGCCGGGCAGATGGCAGGAGTGGAGGGTTACGTCGAGTCGGCGGCACTCGGATTCCTGGCCGCGCTCAACGTCGTTTTCGCGTCGCGTGGCCTGGCGCCGATCCTTCCCGATGCCGCAACCGCCCACGGTGCGTTGATCCACTACCTGGGCGCTGCGAATCCGCGGGATTTCCAGCCGATGAACGTCAATTTCGGCCTGTTTCCGCCGCTCGACGGCGAACCTCGTCGCACGCGCAGGCGCGAAAAGTCGGAGAAACTCGCGGCTCGCGCGCTCGCTGCGCTGGCTCCCTACCAACGGGTGACCGCGGAGCTGCTCGAATGAACTTTGCCGATGCCATTCGCGAGTATGGAATCCACCTGGATGTGGAGCGCAATGTCTCCGCCCACACCCGGCGCGCCTATCTCTCCGATGTGCGTCAGTTCGTCACCAGCCTGGACCCGAGGCGCAACCCGTCGACGGTGACCGCAGCAGATGTTCGTGCGTTTCTCGCCGCGCTCCACGCCGCGTGCCATCCCGCGACGCTCGGTCGGAAGCTCGCGTCGTTGCGCTCCTTCTTCCGTTTCTTGCTGCGCGAAGGCGGCTGTCGGCTCGATCCGACGACGGGCATTCCCGCGCCCCGGCAACCCAAACGATTGCCGAATCCTTTGCCGGTCGACGACTGTGCGACACTCATCGAGTCGCCCGACGCCGGTCCCCGCCGCGAACGCTCGGATCGGGGGCGCCTGCGCGATCGCGCATTGGTGGAACTTCTCTACGGGGCGGGGCTGCGGGTCGGTGAGGCCGCTGCTCTCGACGTCCGCGATCTGGATCTTCACCGGGGCGAGGTTCGTGTGATGGGCAAGGGCGGCAAGGAGCGGGTGGTACCGCTGCCGGCCGCGGCGCGAGAATCTCTCGGTGCGTATCTCGACTCTCGGCGGGCTCCCGGTCTGCTCGCCGAGCCGCTGATTCCATCTCTCCGTCCGCGAGATGGCCGGGCGCGCCGCCTCGACACGCGCGACATCCGCCGAATTCTCAAGGCGCGGGCGCGGCAGGTCGGCATCGCGGATCGGGTGCACCCCCACCGACTTCGCCACAGTTACGCGACCCATCTTCTCGACATGGGTGCGGATCTCCGAGAAATTCAAGAATTGCTCGGCCATGCGAGCCTCTCGACCACGGAGAAGTACACCGCGGTTTCGGCGGAGCGGCTGATCGAGGTTTACGACAAAGCGCACCCGAGAGCCGGATCGAAATCAGCCGGACTCGGCAAGAAGCGAGGCAGGCGATGAGCGCTGGAGAGCGGATCCGCTCGACAACGGTGCTGGCGATCGTGCGCGACGGGACGATCGCGATGGCGTCCGACGGGCAGGTGACGGTGGGCGACGCCGTGATGAAGCAGACGGCACAAAAAACCCGGAAGGCCGCTAAGCACGATGTTCTGATCGGGTTCGCGGGCGGCGCTGCCGATGCGCTCGCGCTCACCGAACGTCTGGAAGCCAAACTCGAGGAGTACTCGGGAAATGTTCGGCGCGCGGCGGTCGAACTCGCCAAGAGCTGGCGGACGGATCGAGCGCTGCGGCGGTTGGAAGCGCTGCTCCTGATCGGAAATCGCGACTGCGTTCTGGTCGTTTCTGGCAACGGGGATGTCATCGAACCCGACGACGGAATCGTGGCGGTTGGTTCGGGAGGCAATTTCGCGCTGGCGGCGGCTCGCGCGCTCGCGGATCACACCCAACTCGGCGTTCCAGAAATCGCCGAACAGGCGCTTCGATACGCGGCGCGAATCTGTATCTATACCAACGACAACATCAGCGTGGTGACGCTGCCATGAAGCTACAGCCGTTTACGCCCCGTGAGGTGGTTTCCGAACTCGATCGGTACATCGTTGGCCAGAGGGAGGCCAAGCGCGCGGTGGCGATCGCGCTGCGGAACCGCTGGCGGCGGCAGCAGGTGCCGGAAGAGCTGCGGGACGAGATCGCCCCGAAGAACATCATCATGATCGGGCCCACGGGCGTCGGCAAGACCGAGGTGGCGCGGCGCCTCGCCAAGCTCGCCCAGGCTCCTTTCATCAAGGTAGAGGCTTCGAAGTTCACCGAGGTGGGCTACGTGGGTCGCGATGTCGAGTCGATCATCCGGGATCTCGTCGACTCTGCGATGGGTCTGGTGCTCGAAGAGGAGAAACAGGCGGTTCGGGCGGGCGCCGAGGCGGCTGCGGAGGAACGCCTGCTCGACGCGCTACTCCCCCCGTCTCCGATCCCGACTCAGCCGGGACGCTTCGAAGTCGATCCTTCCGGCGGGCCACTGCCCGTGGAACCGGCGGCCGCCGTGACTCGCGAGAAGCTCCGGGCGATGCTGCGAGCTGGAAGCCTCGACGAGCGCGAGATCGAGATCGAACTGGAAGACGCGACGGGTGCGAGCCCGACGATGTCGATCTTCACGCCCCAGGGTGTCGAAGAAATGGGGATGCAGTTCAAGGACATGCTCGGTGGCCTGCTGCCACACCGCTCGCGCCGTCGACGCCTGGGCGTCGCCGCGGCTCGCGATGCGTTGATGGCCGAAGAGGCGACGCGCCTGGTGGACATGGAGCGCGTTCGCGAGATCGCCGTCGAGCGCGTCGAACAGACCGCGATCGTCTTCATCGATGAGATCGACAAGGTGGCGGGTGGTGCGAGCGAGCGATCCGGTGCGGATGTCTCTCGGGAAGGTGTCCAGCGCGATCTGCTTCCGATCGTCGAGGGCTCGACGGTTCAGACCAAGCACGGCCCAGTGCGTACGGATCACATTCTCTTTATTGCTGCCGGAGCCTTCCACGTCGCGAAACCTTCGGATCTGATTCCCGAACTCCAGGGTCGATTCCCGATCCGGGTCGAACTCTCGAGCCTCAACCGCGACGATTTCGTTCGCATCCTGACCGAACCCCAGAACTCGCTGGTTCTGCAGTACACGGAGCTGCTCAAGACCGAAAACGTCGAACTCGATTTCAAGCAGGACGGAATCCACGCGATCGCGAATTTTGCGGCGCTCGTGAACGAGCGGACGGAAAACATCGGCGCGCGGCGGCTCCATACGATCATGGAAAGGCTGTTGGACGAGGTGAGTTTCGAGGCGCCAGACCTCGGCGCGATTCGAATCGAGATCGATGAAAAATTCGTGCGCGACCGGCTCGAAGATCTCGTTGAGGACGAAGACCTGTCGCGTTACATCTTGTAATGCCCGCCAGCATCTGAATCAGTCGGGAGCCGAGAGGATCGAGATGGCCGAAGAGTCGACCCGGGTACTCGTCGTCGACGACGAGCGCTTCTTTCGAGAGGCGATTTGCGATGCGCTGCGGAGCGCATCGATCGAATACATCACCGCGGAACGGGCGGAGGACGCCTTCGAAAGCGCGATGCGGCCCGAGGTGGGTGCCGTCATCCTCGATATCGGGACACCCGGGGTTGGCGGCCTCGATCTATTGCGCAGATTGGCTGCAGAACGAGCCGGCTTGCGTGTGATCGTGCTTTCGGCACAGGTGGATCACGATCGCGTACTCGAGGCGCTGCGGCTCGGAGCCTGTGACTATCTCGCGAAGCCGCTTCACAACGAAGAACTCGTGCTCGCGGTTCGTCGAGCCCTGTTGGGTTCTGCAATGCAGACGAGCTGGGAATCGCTCTGCTCGCGACTCGCCGCGCTCGAGGTCCAGCTGGCGGAACTGGAAAGCGAATCGGAAAGCGGTGAATCGGGGTCTACGCTCGCCGATCGAATGGCGCTCGCGGTGGCCGATGTGCTCGGGGTATCGCGGGCGTCGCTGATGCTTCTCGAGGGTGATTCGGGGTTGCTGCGGGTGGCTGGAGCAACCGGTTGCGATATCGAACCGGCGAAAATGGATCCAGTGGAGATCGGATCTGGCGTGGCGGGCCGGGTGCTCGAAGGCGGGAGGGCTCTCGCGGTGTCGGATATCGGCAAGCACGAAAGCTTCGCCGATCGAATCGTCGATGGCCGGTATCGGTCGGGTGCGTTTGCGGTTGCCCCGCTCAAGGACGGGGGGAAACCAATTGGCGTTCTGTGCGCGACGGAACGCGGAGACGGTGGTTCGTTTGGCTCCGAGGATCTCAGCTTGCTGCAGATTCTGGCACTGCAGGTCGGCCCGCTGATCGCACGGTTTCGCAGCCGGGGTACGGCCGAAGCCGCCGCAGATCCGGGTCGAGTCGAGACCGACGCGCCGATCGCGGCTGGCCCGACCGAGGCCGCTCCTTCGGCGGCCGATACCGGCGCTGCCGAAGACGCGGAATTGGCCCGCGCCATCTGCGACGTGCTCTGCTCCGAAGTCGAGCCCGACCGGGTGATTCGCGCGTCGCTCGCGGCGGTTGCGACGCGAGTGCCCGCCGCCCCGGTTTCGCTCTACCTGCTTCGATCGAATGGTCGAGAACTCGTTCTCGAAAGCCAATGTGAACGCGCCGGGCAGGCAGATCGGGAGAAGTTGCCGGTCGACTCCGGGCTCACGGGCGTCGTGCTCCAGACCGGCCGGCTGGTGGCAACCGATGCGCCGGATCGAGATCCCCGCTTCGATCCGGAGGTCGATACACCCGAAGGCGGCGACGCCACCCCGATGCTTTGCGTTCCCGTTCACTTCCGCAACAAGACGATGGGCGTGTTGCGCGTTTTCCTGGAAGCCGGTGTTCCCGCTTCCGCGAGGACCGGCGAGATTCTAGCGGCGGCGATCTCGGCGGCGGTCCGCAACGCGCTGCTGCACCGAGGCCTGCTCGATTGCGTGAACGAGGTCGCAAAGGCTCGTCGCGAAAATCGGGCTCCGGTCTAGCGCGACTCGTGCCGGGACGCCGTTCGATTTTTCTTCCAAAGCATCTATGCTCGAGAGTTCGCAATGAAGGCCCTGATCGACAAAGCCGAGGTGCTGATCGAAGCGCTGCCCTATATGCGGCGCTTCTACGATCAGACCATCGTGATCAAATACGGCGGGAGCGCGATGAGCGAGCCCGCGCTGCGCGCGTCGTTCGCAATCGACGTGGTCCTGCTCAAGTACATCGGGCTGTGTCCGGTGATCGTCCACGGTGGCGGACCTCAGATCGGCGAGACGCTGGTTCGGCTGGGCATCGAATCCAACTTCGTCGATGGTCTTCGCATTACGGATGACGCGACGATGGAAGTCGTCGAGATGGTGTTGGGGGGCAAGGTCAATCCGGAAATCGTCGCGCTGGTCGAACAGGGTGGCGGGCGCGCGATCGGGCTCACCGGCGGTGACGGCGGAATGATTCAGGTCACGAGACGTCTCCACGAGGACCGCGATCTCGGCCGCGTCGGAGAGGTCGTTTCGGTCGACCCCGCGGCGATTGCGGCGGTCGCAGAGTCCGGCTTTGTGCCCGTCATCGCGCCGATCGGTGTGGATGCCGATGGCGTTACCCACAACGTGAACGCCGACGAGGCCGCGGGTGCAATCGCGCGCGCGCTACACGCCGAGAAATTCATCCTGTTGACGGACGTCGAAGGGGTGAAGGACGCGGAGGGCCGCGTCGTGAGCCGGCTCGGCGCGGAAGAGGCTCGCAAGCTCATCGAAGTCGGGACGATCCGCGAAGGCATGATTCCGAAGGTCCGCTGCTGCATCGAAGCGTTGGAAGATGGAGTTTCGAGCGCGACGATTCTCGACGGTCGGGTGCTTCATGCGGTCCTCCTCGAAATCTTCACCGACGGTGGCGTCGGTACCTTGATCACGCGCTGAAATGCCCAAGGACTTCCTCACACTCGCCGATTGGAGCGCCGATGAGTTGCTCGCGTTGCTCGATCGCGCGCGAGTGCTCAAGGAGCTTCGCCAGCAGTCGAAGGGACATCAGACGTTGCCGGGCCGGGTACTCGCGATGTTCTTCGAGAAGCCCTCGCTGCGGACACACGTCACTTTCGAAGCGGGTATGACGCAGCTCGGGGGGCACGCGATCCTGCTTCGGCCCGAGCAGATTGGGATCGGAACCCGAGAATCTCCGCAGGACGTCGCGAACAACCTCTCGTGCTGGGTCGACGGCATCGTCGCGCGGACCTTCAGTCACGCGTTGGTCGAGGAACTCGCTCGGGTTGCGCGCATCCCGGTGATCAATGGGCTCACGGATCTGCTTCATCCCTGCCAGGTCATGGCGGATTTCCAGACGATTGCCGAGAAGTGCGAGCTGAAGGACGCGGTCATCGCCTACCTGGGCGACGGCAACAACATGGCGAACTCGCTGATCCTCGGGGCGGCGGTGCTGGGGCTCGAACTGCGCCTCGCCACGCCCGCGAGTCACCGCCCCGCACTCCGCATCAGAAATCAGGCCGCGGATCTCGCTGCGGCGAGCGGAGCGAAGATCAGCTGGTCCGAAGACCCCGTCGAGGCCGTTCGCGGAGCCGGCTTCGTCTACACCGACACCTGGGCCAGCATGGGGCAAGAGGACGAGCGGGAACTCCGGAAGCAGATCTTCCGCCGCTATCAGCTGAACGCGGAAGTTCTGGCCCAGGGCGAGGACGCCTATGCGATGCACTGCCTACCCGCCCACCGGGGCGAAGAAATCACCGACGAGGTGCTCGACGGCGACCGGAGCCTCGTGCTCGTGCAGGCCGAAAATCGGCTTCACGCCCAAAAGGCGATTCTCGAGCGGTTGCTCGCTGTTCCCTGAGGCCATTCAGCCCAGCGGAATCGCTTTTCTGTAGGAAGATCGCCCCAGATTCCGAACCTTCCGCCCACCAATCGCGGCCGCCTGGAGGCGGTATTCGCGATCCGCTCGCCCCGCGGGGAAAGCGGATCGGTAGCGTGCGGCAGCCAGGCCTCGCAGGTCGGCGTCGCCCCAACGGGTTTTTGCCGCGAAGCTCAGCTTTTTACACCTGTAGACCGATGGAGACCCGAGCAGGGTTTCCTCTTGGACCCTGAGGGGGATCCATGCACTCGGTGGACGATTCCGAGCAGGGGCTGCGCGTTCCGCGACTCGCTTCCGGCTGGGATCCATCCAACCTGAAGTTGAGTCCAGAGGAGGGTTTCTTGCTTTCTCGCATCGACGGCCACACCTCGTGGACATTGCTGCGCCAGATCGGCGGCCTTGCTCCTGAAGAGGTGGATCGCTGCATTGCGCGTTGGGTGTCCGAAGGCGTCGTCGCAATCGACGAACTCAAGCCGGGTCGCGCGGAAGTCCCGGCGAAGGTCGCGAAACCCAAGGCCGACGCGGGACCGGTCGACTACGCGTCGGATCCGCGCATCGATTCCGCGCTCGACATCACGCCCGAACTGCAGGCACAGATTCTCGAATTCGCGGAGTCACTCGACAAGCCCTATTTCGAGTTGCTCGACGTCCCCCGCGATGCCGACGCCAAACAGATCAAGCGGGCCTACTTCGCCCTTTCGAAGGTCTATCACCCGGACCGTTACTTCCGAGCCAACCTCGGCGATTACGCGCTGCGCCTGGAGCAGATCTTCCGGAAGCTCGTCGAGGCCTACGAGTTGCTGTCGGACCCCGCTACCCGTGCGGAGATCGAACGGACGATGGAGGCGATGCCCGAGCCCGAGCCCGAACCGGTCGCGGAACCGAGCGAGGCGGGTGCCGCACCGCTGCGAAAACTTCCGCCCCGCAAGCTCACCAAGCGACAGACGCTCGAACGCCTGCGCAGGCACTTCCGGATTCCGCCGCAGATTCTTGCCGAGCGAAAGCTCAAGGCGAGTCATTTCTTCGAGGCCGCGATGGTCGCGGCGAAGCGGGAGCGCTGGCACGAAGCGGCGCCGAGTTTGCGCCTCGCCGTTGCCTTCGATCCCTGGAACGACGAGTACCGCAAGCGTTTCTCCGACATCCTCTCGCGCCACTACGAGCAGCGAGCGATCAAGCTTCTCGATTCGGACGGCGACCCGATCGATCCGAGTGACAAGAACGAAGCGCTGCGCCTGCTCGAAGAGGTCTTGATTCACCGGCCCGCGGATCCCGAAGTCAACCATCGGGCGGCGCTGCTGGCCCTGGACATCCGCGAGTTGGAGCGCGCCACGGAGTACGCGGGGGCCGCCTGCGAATTGTGTCCCGAGTCCGCCGAAATGCGTCTCACCCTCGCGCGCGTGCTTCGCGCAGATGGTTTGCGCGAGAAGGCAAAATCAGCCTTAACAGAGGCTGCACGGCTCGACCCGAAAAATGAGGATGTGCAGGCAGAATTGCAGGAGCTGCGGCGTCCGCGCCGTTCAGCAAAGGGCGGAGGCATGTGATGGGACGCGTGATTGGTATCGATCTCGGAACGACAAATTCATGTGTTGCCATGGTCGATCAGGGGAAGCCGATTGTCATACCCAACACGGGCGGCTACAAGACGACACCATCGATGTTCGCGATCTCGCCTGATGGAAAACGGCTGGTCGGGCATCTCAGCAAGCGCCAGGCGATCACGAATCCTGCAAATACGATCTATGCCGCTAAGCGCTTGATCGGACGCCGATTCGACTCTCCAGAAGTGCAGAAGGCGATGAGACTGTGTCCCTTCAAGATCGTACGGGGAGAAAACGACGATGCGCGGGTGGAGATCGCCGGCAAGGTGTTCACCTGTCCCGAGGTCATGGGCGTGATCGTGCGGGAAATGAAGCGGGTCGCCGAAGAATATCTCGGCGAGCCCGTGACGCAGTCGGTGATCACGGTTCCCGCCTACTTCAACGACTCCCAACGACAATCCACCAAGGATGCTGGAAAGATCGCGGGTTTGGAGGTGCTGCGGATCATCAACGAGCCGACCGCTGCGGCTCTCGCGTACGGAATTGGTGAAGGGCGCGAGGAAAAGATCGCCGTTTACGACCTGGGTGGTGGAACGTTCGATATCTCGATCCTGGAACTCGGGGGCGGCGTCATCGAAGTGCTCGCAACTGCCGGGGACACCTTCCTGGGAGGCGAGGACTTCGACCGCCGTCTCGTCGCACACGTACTGAAGGAATTTCAGGAGACCGAAGGAATCGACCTGAGCAGTGACCTGATGGCCCTGCAGCGCCTCAAGGATGCCTGTGAGAAGGCGAAGTGTGATCTTTCTTCGCTGAGCGTTACCGAGATCAATCTTCCGTTCATCGCGAACGACGAGAGTGGTGCACGCCATCTCAATATGGAGGTGACGCGCGAAACTCTCGAGGACCTCGTCGGAGACATCGTTCACAGGACGATGGACTCCGTGCAGCAGTGTGTTGCGGATGCAGGACTGACGCCTGCCGACATCGATCAGGTCGTGTTGGTTGGCGGGCAGACCCGCATGCCTCTCGTGCAGCAGTGTGTCACCAATTTCTTCAAGAAGCCACCGCACAAGGGCGTGAATGCCGACGAAGTCGTGGCGATGGGTGCCGCGATCCAGGCCGACATTCTCGCCTCACACGACGATAGCCTCCTGTTGCTCGACGTAACCCCGCTCTCACTGGGAATCGGAACATTCGAGGGACAATTTGCGCCGCTGATCCCCCGGAACTCGACGGTTCCAACCCGCAAGTCGCACATGTTTACGACCACGCGGGACGATCAAACTGCGGTGAAGATCCGGGTCTTGCAGGGCGAGAGCGAGCGATCCGATGAGAACCACCTGCTCGGCGAGTTCGTACTGACCGAAATTCCGAGGGTGAAGGCAGGAGAGCCCGAGATCGAAGTCTCGTTCGAAATCGATTCCGACGGCATTGTGAACGTCTTCGCTCGCGATGTGGCGACGGAACGCGAACAGAGCATCACGGTCAACGCCGCCGGCACACTATCCGAAGAAGAAGTCGCACGGATCATCAAAGAGAATGAAGAGTATGACCTTCCCGAGTAGAGCCATCAGAGCGAGTTCGAGTCAGCGATTCGCGGCCGCAGTCGATCGGCCGCGTGCGATCGGGTGCTTTCGATGAGCAGTCGTTCGCTGCTCGATTACGTGGACGCCCCGTTTCTGGTCGGTGATCCGGACGGACGGGTGATTCACCTGAATCCGTCCTTCGCGTCCCGCTTCCAGATCTCGCTGGATGAGGCTCGCGGCAAGGACTTGGCCACGCTCTTCGAAGGGGGTGCGCGTGAGTCGATTCTGAACGCAGTGGCGGATGTCTGCCGCGGTGCGGGGCCGGTTCGCTTCCAGATGCGCGAAGGTGGTTGCGGCTACTGGGCGGTGGCCTCGCCGATTTCGGCGGAGGACGACCGCGTCGGTGTCGTGATCCTGATGACCGCTGAACTCAGCAGCGATCGCCGAATGATCGAATGCGCGAGGGACATCCAGGAGCCGCTCGACGAACTCACCCGATGCCTCGGCGAGTTTGCCGAGCAGGTCGGGGGCCGCCGCGCAGAGCGCTATCGCCTGATGCTCGAAGACGTTGCCAATGCGATCGAACTGCTGCGAAAGCGGGCCGACGAACTCCAGAGCCTGCTGTCGGGTACCTCCGCGATCAATCCCTGAACCAACCCCAGCATCCCTGCGTGTGAACCAGGCGGAGGCTTCGGTAGACTGCCCGGCCGGAGGCGAAGCACATGTCTGCAAGACGCCAAGTGAAGCGGGTCTGTCTGGCTTATAGCGGTGGTCTGGACACTTCTGTGATCCTCCACTGGCTGATTCACACCTATGGGTGTGAAGTCGTGGCCTATACGGCGGACATGGGCCAGGAAGAGGAACTCACAGGGCTTCCGGAGAAGGCCAAGCAGACGGGCGCGATCGACTGTGTGGTCCGCGATTTGCGCGAAGAATTTGCCCGCGACTTCGTGTTTCCGGCGATTCGCGGAGGCGCGATCTACGAGGGCACCTACCTGCTCGGGACCGCTCTTGCCCGTCCGCTGATCGCAAAACACCAGGCCGAAGTCGCTCGCGAGACCGGTTGCGATGCGGTCGCACACGGCGCGACCGGCAAGGGCAATGACCAGGTCCGATTCGAACTCACATTCCGCGCCCTCGCCCCCGAACTCCACATCATCGCGCCGTGGCGCGAGTGGGAGATCCGATCGCGGTCCGACTGCTTCGCGTACTGCGAGAAGTACGGAATCCCGGTGACGGCCACCCTCGAAAAACCCTACTCGATCGATCGCAACCTGATGCACATCTCCTACGAGGGCGGGGTTCTCGAAGACCCTTGGCGCGCGCCCGATGAATCGATGTTCATCATGACGAAATCCCCCGAGAAGGCGCCGGATCTGCATTCCGAGATCACGATCGCATTTGAACGTGGAACGCCGGTGTCGATCGATGGGGATGCACTTTCGCCCGCCCAGTTGTTGAATCGACTGAATGTGCTGGCCGGCGAGCACGGAGTGGGTCGGGTGGACATGGTCGAGAACCGCTTCGTCGGCCTCAAGTCTCGCGGCGTCTACGAGACGCCGGGCGGTACGGTCCTGCATCGCGCCCATCGCGCCATCGAATCGATCACCCTCGATCGCGAAGTGATGCACGAGCGCGACCGGCTCTCGCCCCGGTATGCGGAATTGATCTACAACGGATTCTGGTACTCGCCCGAGATGGCTGCTCTTCGAGCCATGATGGAGGCGTCGCAAGCAAACGTGACGGGTGAGGTTCGGGTGTCGCTCTACAAGGGCAATGTCTCGATCACAGGCAGACGCTCTCCGGTGTCCCTATACAACGCCGCACAATCTTCCTTCGAGGACGCCGGCCCCGCAGACACCTACGACCAGAGCGACGCGTCCGGCTTCATCCGCCTCCAGGGACTCCGGCTGCCAAAGCTGTAACAGACTCGACGGCAAGCCTTCTGTCTGCCGGGTGTTCTCGAGGAGCAGGAGACAGCAGAGCACCGCGCTCGAACCCCATGTCGCACGATGCTCTGCTGCCTCCTGCTAGCGGGCGGGTATCCTGAAGCGGAAGGAACCCCCCGCACAATCGAAGATTTGCCGCTCGAACCACAGCAACTCGGGGACGAGGGCGATGGCCCATCACGCGACGTGGGGTTCGAGCGCGATGGCTCATCGCCCCCGGCACCGCGGGACCCCCGGTTGTGAGCGCGCAGCGAGGCCACTGGCTAGCTTGGGTTCGAAGCGATGATGCCGATCTGTGTAGAATGCGGTCATTTGCAGTGCTCGGATTGTGGTTGGAGCGTCATCGGATGGGGTAGGGTGTGGTGCTCCGTCGGCGATCACGGTTCGGTCTACCGGACGGAAGACGGTGGGCGGCATTGGCAGCAGGCCGAGTCATCGGCGAGCCGATCGCTCCACGCGGTCTCGATGGCGGACGCTGCAGTCGGGTGGGCGGTGGGCGTCTGGGGTACGCGGATCTCGACGCGGGATGGCGGCGTGACGTGGAGCGACCATTCGGTTCCCGTGACGCTCGATCACGCGCTCTTTGCGTGGCTCTCTACGGAAGACCAGGCGAAGGTTCGCGAGAGCGGCGAGGTTTATCAAGATGTGGTGCTCATCGACGTCTTCTGCCGCCCTCGACCCGGTGAGATGTGTTGGATCGTCGGCGAGTTCGGAGCGATCTTCCGCTCGGAGGATCTCGGCGCGACGTGGCTCCGGGCGAGCATCGACAGGGACACAAGCGACAGCGGCAGGACCTGGGCGGAGCCCACCGTCGGCGACATTCCGGCGACAGTTTGTTTTCTGCGCGTTCTCGACTTCGACGCGGCGGGGGAGGTCGGTTACACCCTCGGCCAGGATTGAATTGTGCTGCGGAGTGACGATGCGTGACCGAGTTGGCGGTCTGTCTTGCCGGCGGTGGATCCAGGATGGGGCCTTTCGCCTACGGCAGGCGCCCTCCTCAAGCGCGCAACTTCGGCCGCCGATTATACGGGGCGGGGGAGGGTGAAATGAGCGCTGGGCCCAATCTGCCCGCCCGCGTCATCGTCGTCGACGACGATCGCCTGATTCGCGAGCTGGTCCGGGACGCAATCGGCGACCGCGCCCGCGTCGAGTGCTGCGACTCATCGGAGGCGGCCCTCGAAGCCCTGCACCGCGAATCGGCGGATCTGATCGTCTCGGATCTCACCATGCCGGGGCTTTCTGGAATCGAGCTCCTCGAAGAGATTCGGCGCACCCATCCCACTGCTGATTTCCTGCTGCTGACGGGCAACGCGACGGTCGAGAGCGCGGTCGGCGCGCTGCGCATGGGCGCCGCCGACTATCTCACCAAGCCGATCAACGGCGACGAACTCGCGCTCGTGGTGGAGCGCATCCTCGCGCAGCGCCGCCTGCTCGACGAGAACGAGAAGCTGCGCGAAAACCTGGTGACGGTGGAATCCTGCCGGAACCTCTTGCGCTGTCTCGAACCCGGCGAGATCTACACGAGTGCGCTCGACCTGCTGCTTCAGCATCTTCCGCGCCAGCGCGGGCTGGCGCTCTTTCATCGCAGCTCGATTCCGACCGACGGCATCGCTTTTCGGGGTTTTTCGGAGCTGGAGACGCGAACTCTGCGGGACGTTCTGATCGGCGACAAACCGATCGACATCGATGCGGTTGCGCGCGTCGAGGTTCTCAGCGAAGGGCCACTCCACGGCACCCTGCGCGACGTCGGAATCGAGTGCGGAACGGTCGCTGTGGTTCCGATGCGCGGGAGCGACAAGGAAGTCGGCGTCTTGTGGTTGTTCGAAGACGGTCGGCCATTCGCGGCGAGCGAACTCGATCGCGCGAGATTGATCGCCGGACACGCCGAACTCGCGCTTCGCAATGCTGAGCGGTACAACGAGGCGAAGGATCGAGCGTTCATCGACGACGTGACGGAGGTCTACAACGCGCGCTACCTGCTGCAGGCTACCGACCGCGAGATTCACCGCGCCGATCGTTATGGCAATCCGCTGACTGTGTTGTTTCTGGACCTCGACCGCTTCAAGCTGGTGAACGATCAATACGGACATCTCGTCGGTTCGCGTGCACTTCGCAGGCTCAGCGAAGTGCTCTTGACCTGCATCCGCCAGGTAGACACGCTTGCGCGTTACGGTGGAGACGAATTCACGATCCTGCTTCCCGATACGCCGCATGATGTCGCGCTCGATATCGCCGAACGAATCCGCAAACTCGTGGAGAACACGTTGTTCGAAGCGGGCCGGGACACGCCATTTCGTTTGAGCATCAGCATCGGCGTCGGGACGTTTCCCCAGCACGGCCGGGACAGGACCAGCCTGCTCGACGTCGCCGACAAGGCGATGTACCGCGCCAAATCGCTCGGTCGGAACTGCGTCTGCTCGGCGGCGGAACTCTGAGCCCGATATTGGCCTTCGGGTCGCTGGCTCATTGACAATTCACGCCGTGCTCTGCTAACCAAGTCCGCGATTTCACTAGTCTTTTCTCATGAATAGAGAGCCTCGAGGAGCGCGGTGACGCGAGCGAGTTCCGAACTCGACCGGATGGGCAGCCTGCGCCGCAGCCACACGTGTGGTGCGGTGAGCGTTGCGGATGTGGGAAATCAAGTCATCGTCGCGGGCTGGGTGCAGCGCCGGCGCGACCACGGCGGCGTGATCTTCATCGACCTGCGCGATCACCAGGGGCTCGTCCAGGTCGTATTTCGACCCGAAGAGTCGCCCGAGAGCCACGAACGAGCCGGAGAGATCCGCTCCGAGTACGTGATCCTCGCGCGCGGGACCGTTCAGCGGCGGACGCCAGACACCGTGAACCCCAAGATGGCGACGGGCGAGATCGAAGTGGTTGCCCGGGAAGTTCGCCTGCTCAATCGCGCGACACCTCCGCCATTCCCGTTGGAAGACAATCCCGGCGTCGATGAGTCGACCCGGATGCGATATCGGATCCACGATCTCCGCAGGGCACCGCTGCAGCGAAACCTGCGCGTCCGCCACGCGCTGTACCAGGTTACCCGCCGGATTCTCTGCGACCGGGATTTTCTCGAGATCGAGACGCCGATGCTCACGAAGTCGACGCCTGAAGGCGCCCGCGACTTCCTGGTACCCAGTCGGCTCCAGCCCGGCGAGTTCTACGCGCTGCCACAGTCCCCGCAGCTCATGAAGCAGCTCCTGATGGTTGCCGGCTTCGACCGTTATTTCCAGATCGTCCGTTGCTTCCGCGACGAAGATCAACGCGCCGACCGGCAGCTCGAGTTCACCCAGATCGATCTCGAGATGGCTTTCGTGGGCGTCGAAGACGTGCTCGACGTCCTCGAAGAACTCACGGCGGGCGTATTCGCGCAGGTGATCGGAGTCGAAATCCAGCGGCCCTTCGCGCGGATCTGCTACGCGGATGCAATGGCGCGTTTTGGATCCGACCGCCCCGACACCCGGATCCAACTCGAGCTCGTCGATCTGAGCGACTCTTTTCGAGCGAGTGATTTTCGGGCATTCCGCGCCGCGGTCGACGACGGTGGCATCGTGAAGTGCCTGCCGATCCATGACGCCCAGGAGTTGGGCCGCGGGGCGGTGGATCGCCTCGAGAAATTCGTGAAAAAAGAGCTGGGCGCGAAGGGGCTCGCGTGGATCCGCGTGGCGGATGACGGTTCCTGGCAGTCTCCGATCGTGAAATTCTTCTCCGATGCGGAGCGCGCGGCGATTGGGGAGCGAACCGGCGCGCGGCCCGGATCACTGCTGTTCTTTCAGGCCGATCAAGCGGATCGCGCCAACGGGGTGCTCTCGCGCCTCCGCACGGACCTCGGGCGCCAACTCGGGCGCGTCGACGATCGGCCCTGGGACGTGCTCTTCGTCGTCGACTTTCCGATCTTCCAGCGGGGCGACGACGGCGAGCTCACCTACGTCCATCAACCCTTCGTCGCGCCGATCGAAGAGGACATTCCGCTGCTTGCGACGGCGCCCGAGAAGGTGCGGGGGACGCATTACGACGTGGTCGTCAATGGCGTCGAACTCGGTTCGGGCAGCCTCCGCAATCATCGCTCGGACGTCCAGCGGCGCATTCTCGAGATCATGGCTTATTCGAAAGAGGCGGCCGAATCGCGGTTTGGCTTCCTGCTCAATGCCCTTGACTCGGGCGCACCGCCCCACGGAGGTTTTGCGTACGGACTCGATCGTTGGGTCATGGTGCTCGCGGACGTCGACAACCTGCGCGACGTGATCGCATTTCCGAAGACCCAACGCGGCCAGGACCTGCTGATGGACGCACCCACGGCGGTCGAGCCGGAACAGCTCGAGGAACTCCAGCTTTGCCTCGCGCCACCGCCGAAGCGAGGCGGATGAAATCGAGCCCTCATCGACCCGCTCCTCGGGTTGGCGAGTTCTACCAGGATTGCTTATATCGCTTCTTCCATGACGAATTACACACATCTAAAACCGTCCGCATTCGGCAGCAAGATCACGCGGGACACCAACGGCAATCTGAGTGTCCCAAATCACCCCATCGTTCCCTTCATCGAAGGCGATGGGATCGGTCCCGACATCTGGGCCGCTTCGGTCCGGGTCTTCGACGCCGCGGTCGCGGCCGCCTATGGCGGCGAACGCAGGATCGCCTGGTACGAGATCTACGCGGGTGAGAAGGCCAACCAGGTCTACGGTCCGGACACCTGGCTTCCCGACGACACCACCAACGCGATCCTCGACTACAGCCTCGCGATCAAAGGGCCGCTGACGACGCCCGTCGGCGGCGGAATTCGATCGATCAACGTGCGCCTGCGCCAGGTACTCGACCTCTACGCCTGTGTGCGCCCAGTCCGTTGGTATGAGGGCGTTCCGTCCCCGATGAAGGATCCCGGCAAACTCGATGTGGTGATTTTTCGCGAGAATACGGAGGACGTCTATTCCGGGATCGAGTTCGAGCAGGGGACGCCCGCCGCCAAGAAGGTCATCGATTTCCTCAACCGCGAGATGGGGCGGTCGGTTCGCGAAGATTCGGGTATCGGCGTCAAGCCGATCAGCATTTTCGGCACCGAGCGCCTGGTTCGTCGGGCGATCCAATACGCGCTCGCTCACCGCCGCGAGAGCGTCACGCTGGTCCACAAGGGCAACATCATGAAATTCACCGAAGGAGCCTTCCGCGATTGGGGTTACGCGTTGGCGAAGCGGGAATTTCGCGACCAGATCGTCACGGAAGAAGAACTCTGGAACGACTTTGAAGGCAAACTCCCGGGCGGCAAGCTCTTGATCAAGGACAGGATTGCAGACGCGATGTTCCAGCAATTGCTCTTGCGTCCGGACGAATACGACGTCCTCGCGACGCCAAATCTAAATGGCGACTACATTTCCGACGCCTGTGCGGCCCAGGTCGGCGGGCTCGGAATTGCACCGGGCGCCAACATCGGCGATCGCGCGGCGATCTTCGAGGCGACTCACGGAACAGCCCCAAAATACGCGGGCCAGGACAAAGTCAATCCCGGTTCCGTGGTACTGTCTGGCGTGATGATGCTCGAGTACATGGGCTGGAACGAAGCCGGAAAGCTGATCGAACACGCCATCGAATCGGCAATCAAGCAAAAGCGAGTGACCTACGATCTCGAGCGTCAAATGGATGGAGCCACCCTGGTCTCGTGTAGCGGGTTCGGCGACGTGCTGATCGAAGACATCGAGAATGGCTAGACGTCCGGCCCTGGTCGGCCGGGCCAAATCAAACGGAGAACTCCCCATGCGCAACAAGATCGCCTTGATCGGTGGTGGAAATATCGGTGGCGTACTCGCCGAGCAGATCGCCTATCGCGAACTCGGTGACGTCGTGATCTTCGACGTCGTCGAAGGACTTCCCCAGGGCAAAGCCCTCGACATGGCCGAGGGCGCTCCGATCATGGGATCGGACGCCCGGATCACCGGTACGAACAGCTACGAGGGGATCGCCGGCGCGAATCTCGCGATCATCACGGCCGGCCTGGCTCGCAAGCCGGGTATGTCCCGCGACGATCTGCTGGCCACGAACCTCAAGATCATGACGCAGGTCGCTGAAGGAGTCCGGGATCACGCGCCCGACGCCCATGTGATCGTGGTTTCCAACCCGCTCGATGCGATGGTCTACACCTTCAAGGAAATTTCGGGTTTCCCCAAGAATCGCGTGGTCGGAATGGCAGGCGTGCTCGACTCGACGCGTTTCCGAAGCTTCGTCGCCTGGGAACTCGGCGTATCCGTCGAA
>Ga0326597_10003669_pt1 | contig 21967 bp, 18 predicted proteins | sample RVTome_12_FD_203789 | JGI IMG/M metagenome (GOLD analysis project Ga0326597, IMG submission 203789) | Soil microbial communities from uranium-contaminated site in the Upper Colorado River Basin, Wyoming, United States - RVT100D185 | ecosystem: Environmental > Terrestrial > Soil > Contaminated >...
GGTGGTGAACAGGGTTATTGACGCGCGGGGAAAAGTGTTCGTATGCGGCACGAGTACATGCCGAGCGGTGGAATCCAGCGTTACCACCGATGGCCATCTGAAGAGCAACAGGGGATGGACCGACAGGTTCATCTTCCCGCCGTATGATTTCAAGATCGCTGACAGGCTTATCACCAACTTCCACATGCCCGAGTCGACACTCCTGATGCTTGCCTCCGCATTCGGTGGACGGGATTTTATCATGAAGGCATACAAGAAGGCTATCAAGGAAGGTTACCGGTTCTTCAGTTACGGCGACGCAATGCTGATAGTTTGACGCCACACCGCCTCCCCGTATTGTAATGAAAATCCTTGTTCTTGCTCTGCTGGGCCTTGCGGTGACCGGTGTTTTTGTCTACCTGTTCCGCAAGAGAAACCTGCTTGCATACTTCAGCGGCGGGAGATGGTGGCTGACATGGCTCTCCATCGGCGTCATCACGTTGATGGACGAGCTGACGTCGATCTTCTACGCACCCAGTGAGGCCTACCGCTTTATTGGGGGCTACGCAATAGCTTTCCTCGCGATTACTTCTCTCTTCATGCGGTATACTTCCACCCGCTTCGTGGAGATAGCCGAAATTCTCGAGCACCACAAGATAAAGGGAGGAGGAGTGTACTCCTTTTCCTATCTTGTCCTCGGCCCGACCGTCTCGTTCGTCGCTGTTGCCTCCATTCTTGTGGTCTACATCCTGACGGCCAGCATCTCCACGGTCAGTGCCGTCGAGAATGGGCTCGCCTTTTTCCAGCTCTCCTGGTACCAAAAGCTCGCACTTGAGTTCGGTATCGTCTGGGGAATCGCGGTGTTGAACATCCTCGGGATTCGGGAGAACGCAAAGTTCACGTTCCGGATGTTCTTCGTCGTTGCTCTGGTCCTCCTGGCTCTTCTCGCGTCTGCACTTTATGAAGCTTCACCTGTCTCGTGGAGTGCTGTTGGCGACAGTTTTCAGTACTCGATCGTGCAGATTCAGGAAGGGGGGGTCTTCGGCGGTTACGGGTTCATCGTTGTCTGCATCTCGAGCTGTATCCTTGCATATTCGGGTATCGAATCGGTTATTCAGATTGCCGGACTTGTGAAAGACTGGCACGACGTGAGACGAGCGTATATCTTCCTGGCTCTCACCATTGGAGTTTTCACTCCCCTGATCTCCGCACTTGTGTTGAGTTCCGGCATAGATCCCATGGAGCACGAAACCGACCTGATCACGCAGTTTGCCGCACAGGTGAATGGCGTCGGATTCGGCGTCGCTGTTGCCATCGTCGCAAGCATCGCACTGACGATGGCCGTCAACACGGCTTTCGTTGCCGCCAGCGAGCTGATGGAGCGCATCGGACACAGATACAGTGTTGACTGGCTGCTCAAGACAAATCGAAGGCAGGCACTGGTGCGCGTCCATATCATCAACGCTGCATTTTTCTCCATCATCATCCTGGTCACGGAAGGAAGCCAGCAACTCCTGGCGCAAATGTATGCGCTCAGTCTCGTCGCATCATTCAGCATCAGCATTGGCAGTCTGCTCATCTATCGGTACTTCACCGGCACAAAAGAGATCCGCGCCTTCCACACCTCGCGCGTCGGCACATTGTTCATCTTCATTATCCTCTCCAGCTGTTTTGTGTACCTTGCCGGGACGAAGCCGTTCGGTGTAGGGCTGTGGTTGGGGGCGACGGTATTCTTCCTTGTTGCCGGAATACTTGTTGCCAGGAAACGCGCCCCCGAGCGCGTTGTGATCGAGCAAACCGACAATCCCCTGCAGATGATCTTTGCACTTGTCGAAGCTCCCGGAGACAATTTGGAGATCTACTTCAAACGGCCAACCGAGGAGGGTGGCAGGGGCGAACCGCACGTTGCGTACGTCAGCTTCTATTCCCCACGCACAGGAATACCTCCGCGACTTACTCCAAACCACTTCCGGTTTGCCCTTACCGGCCAGAGCCTGTTCGACAGCATCACAGAGCTCCTGTATGTCTTCAAGTACGAGCTACCTCACAAGCAGATTACGTTCCACTTCGGGTGGCCTCAGTCCTCCTGGATAGACAGGCTGGCAATTGGTGTCATGGTCTCGCGCATCATGCAGCTTCCGAAGATGTTTCCGGAGTTCAGTTTTGTCATAGAATATTTTGGGAAGAAGAGTGCATAGGGTCGGAATTGTTATTCCTGCCGCAGGTCGCGGCAGACGGTTTGGCGCGGCTCATCCAAAGCAGTTCTTCAGGTTGAATGGACAACCGATCCTGTTGAAGACACTGAGGATTTTCCACGGGATCCGTGCAATCAAAGAGATTGTTGTGGTCGCTCCGGCGAAGTATCTAAAGGATGTCGAGCGCCTGATCAGGAGCTCGCGCCTTAACAAGGTGACTCGCATTGTTGCGGGAGGGTGGGAACGGCAGCATTCTGTGTGGAATGGGCTCACCTCGTTCACGAGACCTCCGGATATTGTCCTTGTCCATGATGCCGTTCGGCCGCTCGTGACACGGGTAATCATCGAAGAAGTTATCCGCCAATCTGCGCGGCATAAGGCCGCAGCCGCAGGGGTTCGTGTGAAGGATACTGTGAAGGTTGAAGGAAGGAAGGGATTCTATACGAAGACCCTTGATCGGAGCCGCCTATGGGTGGTGCAGACACCGCAAGGATTTCGGTTTGCGACGTTGATGAACGCGCATCTCATGGCACGAAAGAGCCGGTTCCTTGGAACCGACGAGGCATCTCTCGTAGAACGGCTCGGTATTCCGGTGAAGATTGTAGAGGGGTCCATACGGAACATAAAAATTACCGCAAAGGAAGACGTACCGCTGGCTAAATGGCTGTCAAGAATGCGATAACGGTCTTTACGGGGGTCTTGCAAGTCTTTCAACGAATTCCTATCTTAATCCCCATGATTTATATTACAGCGCGACAATAAAGAAATCATGATACCTATTGGCATCATTGCAGTTCTCAGCTACCTTGTCGGGTCAATCCCGACAAGCATTATCGTTGCCAAGGCCCGCCGCGGCATAGATATTCGCCAGTATGGAAGCGGTAATGCCGGTGGAACGAATGTCTTCCGCGTACTCGGATGGAAGGCCGGATTGTTTGTGATCATGATGGATATGGCGAAGGGATTGGTCGCGACCATGCTCGTCTCCCGGCTCATGTATGGTCCGTTCCCATTCGAGAACAGGACGCCGTTTGACGACTTCACCGTTGTCCAGATTATTGCCGGCTGTGCGGCTATCCTCGGCCACATCTGGACTCTCTTCGCGGGCTTTAGAGGCGGCAAGGGTATCGCAACTGCGGGCGGAATGTTGATCGGTGTTGCCCCGATAGAGGTGGCCGTCTCGCTGGGGGTGTTCGCGCTCGTGTTCCTGATTTCACATTACGTGTCGCTCGGTTCTCTCAGTGCTGCGGTTGCTTTTCCTCTGACCATGTTCTTCCGTGAGAATGTCTTCATGGTCGAAATAGAGGGGTACAATACGCTGATTTTCTTCAGCATCGGCATTTCGCTTCTGATCATCTACACGCACCGGGCGAACATTCAGCGTTTGCTAAGGGGAACCGAGAACAGAATAACGTCATTCCGTCTTTCCAGAAAAGGCACTCTCTTTTCCTAGGGCAGTTGAGCTTACCGCCTCTTCGGTCGATCCACCTTATCCATTGCCTCCAGCATGTCCGGAAAGATCCATCGCAGGCCTGTAGCCACCTAGAATGCGCATAGCTGTGCTTGGTGCCGGCAGTTGGGGTACAACACTCGCCGTGCTGTTGGCCGACAACTCTCACGAAGTCTCGCTCTGGTCGTACCGGAAAGAGTATACAGAAGTCATCTGTGCGACAAGGGAGAACCCGCTATTCCTTCCCGGCATTCGTATTCCAGAGAACATAGACGCGACCAGCGATCTCGGTGGTGCAGTCCGGGACAGGGACATGATTGTCACCGCAGTCCCATCACAGTACCTCCGCGGTGTGGTTTCGGAACTCGCTCATCTTCTACTCGAGGGCATTACTGTTGTCAATGTTGCTAAGGGGATTGAAAACGGCTCCCTGATGACGATGTCCGAAATGCTCCATGATGTCCTTCCACAGTTGCCTCCAACCAACGTCGCAACACTCTCAGGGCCGAGCCACGCGGAGGAGGTGAGCAAGAAAATACCGACAACAGTGGTCGCAGCTTCAATCGATCTGAACATGGCGAAGACCGTCCAGTCGGTCTTCATGAAACCATATTTCAGGGTATACGCCAGCGACGACCTCCGAGGCGTGGAACTGGGTGGTGCCTTGAAGAACGTCATTGCCATTGCCGCCGGCGTTATCGATGGGGCGAACCTCGGAGACAATACCAAGGCAGCCCTGATGACTCGTGGAATTGCTGAGATAACCCGCCTTGGTGTTGAGCTCGGTGCAAAGGAGCGGACATTCTCCGGACTCTCCGGTATTGGCGATCTGATGGTCACGTGCATGAGCCGTCATAGCCGGAACAGGTACATCGGTGTGGAGATTGGCAAAGGGAGAAAGCTGCCCGACATCTTATCGGGGATGGTGATGGTGGCGGAAGGTATAGCAACAACGGTCTCCGCTCTAGAGCTCGCCAACAAAGTTGGGGTAGAAGTACCTATTATTGCTGAAGTGCACAAGATGTTGTTTGAGGGAAAGGACCCGCACGATGCCTGCTATGATTTGATGACGCGGGATCCGAAGGGAGAGGGGTAGGATTGGGAAAAGCCCCGCCCCGGTTCTTCGAGCGGGGCTTTGCTCTTCTGGTGGCGTGTTGAGAGGCTGGAACAACGCCCTCCTTACTCATACGAGGAGGGGTGCAATAACCAGTGAAACCACGGACATCAGCTTGATGAGGATGTTCATCGCCGGTCCTGATGTATCCTTGAACGGGTCGCCCACAGTATCGCCGACGACTGCTGCTTTGTGAGCTTCTGAGCCCTTCTTCTCTCCCGGCACTTCTCCTTTCTCGATTGCTTTCTTCGCATTATCCCAGGCGCCTCCGGCGTTTGCCATCATGAGAGCAAGCAGAACTCCCGTTACTGTCGCACCTGCAAGCATACCGCCGAGTGCTGCCGGACCAAGGAGGAATCCTACTGCTACTGGTGCTATGACTGCCGTGATGCCCGGGAGAATCATCTCGCGCAGTGCAGCGGACGTAGAGATATCGACACACCGCGCCGCATCGGGTTTGGCTCCGGGTCTCCCCTCGAGCAATCCAGGAATTTCCCTGAACTGTCGTCTGATTTCATCGACCATCTTGCCTGCCGCCCGCCCAACCGATGTCATGGTGAGCGCGCCGATGAAGAACGGTAGTACCCCGCCGATGAACAGTCCGATCACAACCGATGGATCGGTCACGACAATCTGGAGCGGACTTTCACCCTCACTGAGGAGCTTCGCGTATCGTCTCCATTCTCCCTCCAACGAAACCCCTGCCGCTGCCATCTCGCTTATTTTTCTGGTTATGGCTGAAGCAACTGCCTGAGAGTACGCTGCGAAGAGCGCAAGAGCCGTGAGTGCTGCCGACCCGATGGCAAACCCCTTGCCTATTGCGGCGGTGGTGTTGCCGAGAGCATCGAGGCTATCTGTTATCTTGCGTACATCGGGACCGAGCCCGGACATTTCGGAAATCCCACCGGCGTTGTCCGCGATCGGGCCGTAAGCGTCGACGGACATCGTGATACCCACAGTTGCAAGCATCCCGACAGCGGCGATGCCGATGCCATAGAGGCCTGCAACGTCATTGGAGATAAAGATTGCAACGCATATTGCAATCACCGGAAGGGCCGTCGACTCCAGTCCTACAGCCAGTCCGCTGATGATATTCGTGGCCGAACCCGTCTTGCTCGCAATGGAGATGCGCTTTACCGGTCCGGCGGATGTGTAGTATTCGGTAATCAGTCCAATCAGGATTCCAGCGACAGTCCCAAAGAAGATTGCCCAGAACACATTGTTGCTGACATCGTAGGTTGCCACGAGCCAGTATCCCCCGGCAAGGAACAGTGCTGCCGCGATGAACGTCGAATATCGCAACGCAGAGGCCGGGGAGAGTTGCTTCAACACCTTCATCGATCCGATACCAACAAACGATGCAACCAAACCAATAGCAGCCAGGAGAATAGGAAGAGCCATTAGAATCCCTTTGATCGACGCGTCTGCAACCTCGGGAGACGCTTTCAGCAGATTGAGGCTCTCTGGTAGCAGTGTCGCACCAATGGCGATGGTTGCAACGATGGATCCGACGTAGGATTCGAAAATGTCGGCACCCATACCTGCGACATCCCCGACATTATCTCCAACGTTATCGGCAATGACGCCCGGGTTGCGAGGATCGTCTTCAGGGATTCCAGCTTCTACCTTTCCGACGAGATCGGCTCCTACATCGGCCGCCTTTGTGTAGATCCCTCCACCTACGCGGGCAAAAAGGGCGATGGAGCTTGCACCCATCGCAAACCCGTTGATGATGTTTGCGGTCTCCGGCTTGCCATACGCCAGAAAGAACGCGCCCACACCGATCAGTCCAAGGCTTGCAACGCTCACTCCCATGACTGCTCCGCCATTGAACGCAGTCAGGAGTGCTTTGCCCTGGCCGAATTCCTTCGCTGCCTCGGCTGTACGGACGTTTGCTTTGGTGGCGGCCTTCATCCCGAAGAAACCTGCAAGGACGGAACACAGTGCCCCACTGATAAAGGCAACTGCTGTCCTCCAGTCGAGGAACGAACCGAGCAGGATGGCAACAACGGTGACGAAGAACGACAGAACGGTGTACTCGCGCCTGAGAAAGGCCATCGCGCCAACCTGGATCTGCCCGGCAATTCCCTGCATTACCTCGTTGCCGGCCGGTTGTCGTTTGAGCGAGAAGTAGATTGCGAAGGCGACCAATAGACCGATGAGGCCGAGAATTGGCGCCAGGGCGGTTAGCATTTCCATACGAACGTGTACTCCTTGATTTGTACCGGTTGATTCAACGCGACTCGCGGGGATGCGCCTGATCTTACATAGTTACTGAAACAAGCGGGGATCCCGTTGACTTACCGTTGAGGTCAGACGCACCCAGAGATGAGAAGCTTTGTCGGTAGTGGGTTCAAATATATGGAATTGATTTCAAATGAGCAAGAACTGTCGCGTCCCCCGACAAAAAAATCCCGACTCCACCGACGGCAATCGGGATTCTCTGTTTTGAAGGAGGAAGCTCAGTCCTCACGCGAAGATTTTGGTGGCGTCTTCAACACCTTCCAGAAAAGGTATGCTGTGAACGAAGTGACAATACCCATTGTCAGGATCATCATTACTACGGCAGTTGTTGTCATGCTGTTTTCCCTTCTTGTTTTTGTTGCTTGCATGCAATATACACCAGGTAGCATATTCCCAGGAACACCATCATCAAAAGGAAACGGGCGCCGTTAATATAGAACAGCTGGTCCTCCAGGTGGGCTTTCTGGCCGGGATTGGTGGCGTTCATGATTTGTTCTTTGATTCCTGAGTTCATCACTTGTTTAATGAGCGACCCGTTGTCAAGTACCCATCCGTTGCCACTAAAGAGACTGGACACGGCTCCGGCCCAGTCTCCATTCAGCGGCGAGAAAACCGAGCCTATGAACACGAACAGGAGGAACACCGGAGTAATATACTTGATGATAAAACGGTAGAAGGATGGGACTCTCATATCCGCGCCGCTCGTAATCTCGTCCCAGCCTTTGTCCATCCCGAAAATCCAGGCGAACAGAATGGACTCTGCCAGTGCGAACAAGACGAGGGATACGGTCCCTGCCCAATAGTCATATTCACCGAAGACTCCATAGTTGTACAGGAACACCGTCGGCATGCCGAGGGTGAGTACGATGGCCCCGAACGACCATGCCGACTTTTGTCTCGACCACGAGAATTCATCCCGCATGAAGCCCATCCATGGTGTGCCCATGGCAAGCGACGAGGTGATGCCAGCAAAGAACAACAGTCCGAACCAGAACACGCCTGCAAGTGCTGCGAGTAGCGGCCCCCAGTTTTCAAACAGGAATGGCATCGTTTGAAACGCCATGCCGAACCCTGCGTTCTCCTTCACCCAATCGAGACCAAGATATCCGGCAGCGATCGGGATGACAATCAAACTTCCAAGAACGACCTCAACGAATTCATTCATCCAGCCGGCAGACATTGCGTTCAATGCGATATCGTCCTTTGAGTTCACGTAAGCGGCGTAACAGTGAATCGTTCCCATCCCCACGGAAAGTGTAAAGAAGATCTGGCCGGCGGCTGCAAGCCATACCTTCGGGTTCCACAGTGAATCGAACTGTGGGTCCCACAGGAAATTGAGACCTGCCCATGCGTTCGCATCGGGATGTTCTGGAGTTGCTCCGGATGTGCCAAGGGTAAGTCCGCGGATGGCAAGGAATGCACCGAACAGAATGAGGAGCGGCATCCCGATTTTGGCAGTCCTCTCAACGCCGCCAGCAAGGCCCTGAGAAAGAATCCAGGTGTTGAGCAGCAGGCAGAGGACATAGAATATCACAGCCTCATAGGGTATACCCGTCGTTGTTGTCCCGATGTTAATGTAGTCCGAAAAGAAGTTTGCCACCTGTAGCTGTGTCATACCATCAAACGTTCTGCCAATTGAGTGGATGACATATGACATCGTCCAGGACTCGATATAACAATAGTACGCCGCCACAGCGAGATTTGTCCATATACCGAAGACGCCGAAGTACTTCCAGAACCTTCGCTTGTCAAATCTGTCGAATATGAACGGGGCTGAGTGATGGCCCGACTTGCCGCCGAACCTGCCCATCGACCACTCAATCCAGAGGAGCGGGATACCCATAACAAGGAACGATACCAGGTATGGAATGATGAACGCGCCGCCGCCATTGTTCACCGCCTGCACAGGGAAACGAAGGAAGTTACCGAGGCCTACGGCATTCCCTGCCATTGCCAGCACGAGTCCGACACGTGAGCCCCAGTATTCTTTCTGCGTAGACATGATGAGCCTTTCAGTTGGTGAGTTGATGAATCATCCCCATGCTCTCCACTGCCGTCAGCAAATTGGAGGACTCCACCACGCATGATTCAAATCGTTAATCTATGAGCATTTTCACGATTAACAACAACGCTATGAACCCAACGATGAACCCGATGATGCCGAGCGCGACCTTTTTACCGGATTGATGTTTTTCGGTCTGGTTCTCTTCCTGAACCATACAAGACCTCCTCCCAGAGTAGTTGTGTCGTAATATGTGCTGTGCACTGACAACAATTCTCTGGAGTTACAAAACTGAGGAGGTAGTTTGAGTATATACGAGATACGATGTGAGAAGGCGGAACCCCCTCGTGAGAGGGAGGTTGATGACACTGTAGGGACGCTCTACATTTGGGGATGGACACTCGAAGAGCACTCGTAAACCAGTAACAGCATTCTCGTGCCCGTGTTTGCCCGGTTGTTCCCCCGTTGAGCACAGATAAAGGTGTTGATGTGTCAGGCTGTGGGAAGGAACATCAGTTGTCCCCGGCACACTGTGCGCAGCGGGTGGAGTAAGAATCGAGACAAGGAAGAGAAAAAGAAGGAAACCACTCAGTGGTCGTGTAAGCTGGTTAGGGTATTTGAAAGGGGGCGACTTTTTCATTCGAGTTGGCACTAAGATACAACGTTTGTCAGAAATAGACAAGAACCATCCGGTTCTCGAGATACCGTTGGATGTTGCAGGTTAGCTCAAAAGGTTCTATTATGTGGCGCGCCCTACCCTGTCAGGCGACCTGGTATGCGGCTGATTATCCTTTACCCGTGGTTCCTATTGGCACATCGTGTCCAGCCAGTACTGTGACTGACGCATCCTATACCGCCGGAGCTCCCACCGAGTTGTCCCGGAGGCTCGGCTTGATCTCGGCCATCATGGTTGTCGTTGGATCGGTCATCGGGTCCGGGATATTCCTCACCCCACAGAGCATTGCTGCTGTGGTGCCTATACCGGGTGTGATGCTATTCGTGTGGGTGCTCACCGGTCTCCTCACTCTCGCTGGCGCCCTGACGAATGCAGAGATTGCAAGTGCAATTCCTGAACCGGGAGGGCAGTATGTGTTCTTCAGAGTCCTCTACGGTGATCTTACAGGGTTCCTCTACGGCTGGACGACATTCATTGTGTATCAGACAGGATCGATTGCTGCAATCGCTGTTGCTTTTGCACGTTACTTCGGATACTTCATCGACCTTCCCCACCTCAGTCCCGAGCTTGAAGCGTGGCAACTGCCGCTCGTTGGCAATATCGCTCCTCTTGCGGATATCGGAGTGAAGATGGTGGCGATCGGAGCGATTGTTGTCGTAGCAGTCGTCAACTACTTTGGTGTCCAGTTCGGTGGCTTCGTGCAGAACCTGTTTACCTTTCTCAAGGTCGGGGCCATCGGAGGGATCGTTCTGCTTGCATTCACGGTAGGTGAGGGAAGTACTGCACACTTCTTACCGCTATGGGGTACCCTGAACGATGGAAGCCTCCTTCCTGCCATCGGCGTTGCGATGATCGCGACCCTGTGGTCGTACGATGGCTGGAACAGCCTCACCTATCTTGCAGGTGAGGTCAAGGAGCCACGGAAGAACATCCCGCTGGCGCTCATACTTGGCACGATCTCTATCATCCTTATTTATGTCCTAACGAATCTTGCGTATCTGTACATTCTCCCCATCGACGAGATTGCAAGATCCAGTCTGGTGGCTGCAGACGTAATGGAGAAAATCCTCGGAGGGTATGGGGGAGCGTTGGTATCACTTGCCGTCCTAGTTTCCACCTTTGGAACGGTCAACGGGACATCAATGACGACCGCGCGAGTCTACTTTGCCATGGCAAAGGACAGGCTCTTCTTCAAGAGCATGGCGTCTGTTCACCCAAAATACCGAACCCCGGGCAGATCGCTTCTGGTGCAGGCAGTCTGGGCGTCCTTGCTCACACTGACCGGCACATACGACCAGATATTTACGTATGTAATCTTTGCTGGATGGATATTCTATGCGCTTGGTGCAGTCGGAGTCTTTATCTTGAGAAAAAAGATGCCTGACATGAAGCGTGAGTACCGCGTTCCAGGCTACCCGTTTGTGCCAATCCTTTTCGTTGTTGTTGCAACATGGTTTGTTATCAATACCATTGTCAGCCAGACGGATGACTCAATGGTGGGACTCCTGCTCCTGCTTGTCGGGTTGCCGTTCTATTTCTATTGGGAGAGAGGGATGAGAAAGGCTACCTGATCAGGACCAACACCTGACGCTCCAACGTCCTCCAGTATCTTTCGCTATTATGAGTTTCTCCCCCAACACGCTCTCGATGCCCGTCCAGTATGTCAAAGGCATCGGACCAAGAAAATCCGAAGTACTGGGCAAGTACGGCATCAAGACAATCCAGGATCTCTTCTTCTATGTTCCCCGGCGATACCTGGACCGGTCAGCCATTGTGTCGATAACTCAACTCAGACTGACGGCTCGCAGTCAGCCTGCTGATTTTGAGGGTGGTGCGAGCGTCCGACAGGACTACACGGTGGTCGGTGAAGTGAGGTCGTTTGACGTTGTAGGATACCGGAGCAAGGCAAGGTTCGTCCTCATCTTAGGTGATCAGACCGGAACGGTGCAGTGTGTCTGGTTTGGAGGTGTGCAGTATTGGAAGAACAGATTTGAAATTGGAGAGACCCTCGCTGTCTCCGGCCAGCCGACCTTCTTTGGTGGAATCCTGCAGTTTGTTCATCCGGACATTGACAGGATTGCACCACGCCGTGAGGATAAAGAGGAAGACGAGGGGCCATCGGTTGACCCCGAAAAATTCGGGGTTGATTGGAGCAAGACCCTGCACACCGGGGGGCTTGTCCCGCTCTACCCCTCAGGCAAGGAACTTGAACGACTGGGGCTTGATAGCGGAGGTTTCAGGCGCGTCATCGGTTCCGCCATTCGCCAGCACCTCGAAAGTGTTCGCGAGACCTTGCCGGAATCTTTCATTAAGATGCATAACTTCCTTTCACTCAAGGAAGCGCTTCGCACGGTCCATTTCCCCCGGAAACTTGATGAACTCGATGCAGGCCTCCGTCGCCTCAAGTACGATGAGTTCTTCTATTTTCAGCTCAAGCTTGCACTAAAAAGGAATATCATCAAAGAAGATACGCACGGGATCGCGTTCAACGTCAAGAGCAGGCTGGCCCGGCAGCTTGTCGACTCTCTTCCGTTCACACTCACGAAGGCACAAGTCAGAGTCATCAGAGAGATCACGGCAGACATGGAGTCACCCCATCCGCTGAATAGATTGCTGCAGGGTGATGTGGGAAGCGGTAAGACGGTTGTGGCCCTTATCTGCATGCTGGTGGCCGTAGAAAATGGATATCAAGCCGTATTCATGGCACCGACGGAAATCCTGGCTGAGCAGCACTACGGGACGCTGGCAAAGATGCTGGAGGGGGTGCCGGTAACCGTGCGTTTGCTGGTAGGTGGTCAGCGGACTCGGCTCCGGCGGGATATTCTGGACGACGTCCAACGTGGTTCTGCGCAGATTGTTGTGGGTACCCACGCGCTGTTCGAGAAGCAGGTGGAGTTTGCGAATCTTGGCTTTCTGGTGATCGATGAGCAGCACCGGTTCGGTGTCATGCAGCGGGCCAAACTCCGCCAGAAGGGGAAAAACCCCGACGTGCTAGTGATGACCGCGACGCCCATCCCGAGGACACTCTCGCTTACCCTCTATGGCGATCTCGATGTTTCAATCATCGATGAACTTCCCAAAGACAGGAAGCCCATCAAAACCCTGTTGAAGTATGAGGAGGAGAAGGAAACAGTGTTTCAGTTCGTCCGCGACCAGATCAAACAGGGAAGGCAGGCATATTTTGTCTACCCATTGATTGAGGAATCAGAGAAGGTTGACCTGAAGGCGGCGACCGTTCACTTTGATCATCTTCGGAGGGACGTGTTCTCTGACCTTAGGCTTGGGCTGATCCATGGCCGCCTCCCCAGCGATGAGAAGGATGCGATCATGCGCCTGTTCAAGAGCAGCGGCCTGGACATCCTCGTTGCGACGACGGTCATCGAAGTGGGTATCGACGTGCCGAACGCATCGATTATGGTGATTGAAAACGCTGAGCGCTTCGGGCTCTCGCAGTTGCACCAACTGCGAGGAAGGGTGGGGAGAGGGAGCGAACAGTCGTATTGCATCCTGTTGGCAAAGAAGTGGATTGCTCGTCAGGCAGAGCGTCTTGGAACCAACCCGGTTGCCATGCGCGACCTTCTCGACCAGGAACGACAGGCGGAGCGCAGGCTTGCAACGATGGTCAGTACGATTGACGGCTTCAAGATAGCTGAAGTTGACCTGCAATTACGGGGTCCTGGCGATTTTTTTGGTACGCGGCAGAGCGGGATACCGGAGTTCAAGGTTGCCAGTATCCTCACCGATACGACAATCCTCGAACAAGCACGACGAGATGCTTTCAGCATCGTGGAGCGAGATCCTTCACTTCGACTTCCAGAGCATCGTGTCGTCGCCGATCATCTGCGCGCGTATTTCCGCGATACGCTCGCACTCATCCGCGTCGGTTGAACTCATCGCGTACCAACCTCGATCATTTATGATGATCACTCGCTCGCGTTCATCGCCGCGCGACGTTGCCCGCGCGCGCAAATGATCGCGCGAAATGCATTTTTTTCTTGACAACGGCTCGAAAATGCTTATATTAGCACACAGAGTCCGTTTGTCCAATTTCTTGGAGAGGTCCTGCATAGTACACCATCACAGCTTCCGAATCCCCCGATGATCGTTGCTCTCATCTACAATCTGAAACCGGAAGCGCCAACCAAATCGTCACCTGCTGAAGCTCAAGCACCTACCAACCGGGACTCTCACTTCACCTTCTTCGGCACCGACAATCATCAACGTCAATCGAACGACATCTACGCGGAATGGGATTCGATTGAGACGATTGAAGCTGTGCGTTCGGCACTCGAGGAACGGTATGTCGTTCTCATGATAGAGGCGAACAGTCAGGCAACGGCAAAACTCCTTGAAAACAGGCCCGATTTCGCGTTTAATATTGCTGAAGGGCTCCACGGGCGTTCTCGTGAGGCGCAAATACCCGCAATCCTGGAAATGCTCCGGATACCCTACCTTGGTTCCGACCCGCTGACCCTGGCTGTCTGCCTTGATAAGTCACGGGCAAAAGAGATTCTCTCATACCACGGGATTCCGACAGCTCCATTTGTTGTCGTGGATTCGGTGGATGGGTTGATGGGTACAAATGTGAGACTTCCTTCGGTGGTGAAGCCGCTTCATGAGGGATCCAGCAAGGGCATTTATAACTCATCCGTCGTCCGGAACATGGATGAACTGACCCGCGAGGTCCGGTTGATCCTGAGAACGTACAATGAGCCGGCAATCGTGGAGGAGTTTCTCCCCGGACGTGAGTTCACGGTTGCCATGCTCGGAAATGGTGATGATGTCCGAATTCTTCCTATCGTCGAGATCTCGTTTGATGCGCTCCCTGCCGGAGTCAACCATATCTACTCCTACGAAGCGAAGTGGATCTGGGATACAACTGAACGCCCGCTTAACATTTTCACCTGTCCTGCCAGTATCGACGCTACCCTGCGAGGCGAAATAGAGAACATCTGCAGGGGAGCATACCGTATCCTGAACTGCCGCGACTGGTCCCGCATTGATATGCGATTGGATGGTGAAGGGCGGCCCGATATTCTTGAAGTTAACCCGCTGCCGGGAATACTCCCGAAGCCGGAGGACAACTCCTGCTTTCCGAAGGCAGCCAGAGCGGCTGGAATGTCATACAATCAGCTGATCAACACCGTGCTTGATATTGCTATGAAGCGATGCGGTGTGGCTGTACCTTCCGTCCAGAACGGTGCGGTTGCCATTGTATGAGCCCGGCTTCCTGTCATTCCCCATCAACGGAGTAGGTTTATGAGCAAGAAAATACGGATTGCCGTTCTCTACAATGAGCCGTTCACCGGTCTTCAAGAAGGCAGGAAGTACGTCTCCGAGAATGGCAAGCTCCGGGAGAGCCCTCCGCCACAAAGGGGAGCGTCGGGAACAAGGCGGAATGGCCAGCAGCATGTCGACCTTTCCGAGATGGGCGTGCTTGAAGAGATGGAGGATATCAAGGCCGCGCTGAACTCGCTTGGATACAAGACCTCCATCTTCAATGTCGATGGTGATACGTTCCGTCTTATCGATTACTTGCGCGCGGAGAAACCAGACCTGATCTTCAACCTGGTGGAGTGCGTGGAGAATGAATCCACGCAGGAGATGAATGTGGCCGGCATCTACGAGCTCTTGAAAATCCCATATACCGGAGCGAATCCGCTCACGCTCGGTCTTGCCTTGAGCAAGCCGCGTGTCAAGGAGATTCTGACTTTCCATGGGATCAAGACGCCGAAGTTCCAGGTGTTCAAGACGGCGGACAAGGTTGTGCTAAACGAGAATCTTGGGTTTCCTCTTATCGTAAAGCCATCCAGGGAGGATGCAAGCGTCGGTATCGCTGAGGATTCCGTTGTGTACACCTTGAACGAACTCCGGCGACGGGTAAGATACGTTTATCAGGAGTTTGACCAGCCTGTGCTTGTGGAGGAGTACATCGAAGGCCGGGAGCTGAACGTTGCGATTATGGGGTACAAGAAGCCGATCGCATTGCCAATCTCGGAAATCGACTTCTCCGGTCTTGAGGAGAACATGCACAAGATCGTCAGCTATGAGGCAAAATGGGTCCATGGCACTGTGGCCTACGACGGAACCAGGGGTGTTTGCCCGGCGTTGCTTTCACCGTCGTTGGAGGCCAGGGTCAAGGATATCGCATTGCAGTGCTTCGACATCTTCGGCTGCAGGGATTATGCGCGTATAGACTTCAGGCTGACGAAGGAAGGTGTCCCGTACGTCCTTGAAGTGAATCCGAATCCTGATATCTCCGATGATGCCGGCTTTGCGCGGTCTGCAAGGACATACGGCCTTTCCTTTCCGGAGATTGTCGGAAAAATCATCGAGTCTGCCCTCGAACGTTCCCCGAGCTAATGGAATCAGTTCTTACTCGCCGCGTAACTACATGGGGGATTCGCTCTCTCAAACCTGAGGACAGGGAGGCACTTCACCTGTTGCTCGTGGAGACAGGTGTCTTCAGACAGGATGAAGTTCTTATCGCGATGGAGCTCATTGACACAGTGTTGGATCGCCTGGACCAAAGGGACTACATCATTTATCTGTACGATGACGGGGGTGAGGTGGCTGGATATTACTGCATCGGGCCGACGCCGGCAACACAGGGAACTTTTGACTTGTACTGGATAGCCGTGAAACCCTCGATGCAGGGAAAAGGAATTGGGAGGGCGCTCAACGCTCATGCAGAGGACCTGATCCGGTCAAAGAACGGCAGACTCGTGGTTGCCGAGACCTCATCCCAACCGAAGTATGAGAAGACGCGACAGTTCTATTTGTCGAACGGATACTCCGAGCTCGCTCGTATCCATGACTATTATAGGATCGGGGACGACCTCGTGGTGTACGGCAAATATCTAACTTGAACGGAGGATAACAGGTACGCATGGAACTCTGGCAGGAAATGTTACGGCAGAGTGTCGATAGCGGGAAGGACCTTGTAGAACGGTTTGGCTTTGATGGTGAACTCGCGGATAGGTTGAATAAGCTGTTTCACATCCGGATTAACCCATACTATCTTAGTCTCATCCGTTACCCTGGTGACCCGATCTGGCTTCAATGTATCCCTGACGCGAAGGAGCTCGATGAAGACGGGCTTCCGGAGGATCCGCTCGCTGAAGACAGTCACAGTCCGGTGCCAAGTATTGTTCATCGTTACCCGGACCGCGTGCTGTTTCTGACGACGAGCCAGTGCTCGATGTACTGCCGGTTCTGCACCCGAAAACGCAAGGTGGGTGATTCAACCAAGATCAACATGAAGTATATCCAGGGCGGCATTGACTACATTGCCGATCATCCCGAAGTGCGGGACATTATCCTTTCGGGCGGTGACCCACTCATGCTGACGGACTTCATGCTCGAGAAGATTCTCATGGGGTTGCGCGCCATTCCACATGTGGAGATCATTCGTCTTGGCACAAAGATGCCGTGTGTTCTGCCACAACGCATCACGCCCAAGCTATGCAAGATGTTGCGCAAGTACCATCCCATATATGTGAACACGCATTTCAACCATCCATGGGAGTGCACTCTCGAGGCGAAGAAGGCATGTGAGATGCTTGCCGATGCAGGTATCCCGGTAGGCAACCAGGCTGTATTGATGAAGGGTGTGAACGACAACCCGGATGTGGTGCTGGAGCTGATGCGCAAGCTGCTCTTTATGCGAGTGCGGCCATATTACCTTTACCAGGCCGATATCACCAAAGGAGCGAATCATTTCCGAACGCCTGTGAGTGTGGGTCTCGACATCATGGACAAGTTACGGGGACACACCTCCGGGCTTGCAATCCCTCACTTCGTCATTGACGCTCCCGGCGGAGGTGGAAAGATACCCCTGCTTCCTCAGTACGTCCTTGGCCGCAACGGCAACCAGATCATTCTCCGCAATTACAGGTACGATATTTACACGTACCCTGATGTCGAAGAAGAGCCGCCGACGCCAACCCCGACTGTGGAGAAGAAGTTCACGCGCAAGAAGCCTCGTACAAAGAAGATATACGAGCCTGACAAGATGCAGGTATGAGTCGTCCAATCGGTGGAGGACACCGAAGAAACACGAAAGCCCGCTCTCACGCAGGCTTTGCGTTTCTGAAAACAGGAGCTTACCTCACCTGACCTGAGAAAATCTCAATCAGCCTGTCGATGGGGACCGGCTTCTGTAACAAGAGGTCCCGATCCGGTTTGCAGACCGCCTTCACCTCAGTGATGTTGACTTGTCCGGTGAGAAAAATAAACGGGGTGTTGGCGAACTCCGGCCTGGCGCGGAGTTTCTCATGGAACTCGACTCCGCCCATTTTGGGCATGTTGACGTCGGAGATAACGACGTCCACCTTCTCCCGGTCAAGGACCTTGAGCCCCTCAACTCCGTTCCGCGCGATGATAATCGAATGACCTACAGTCTTCATCACTATCTGCAACATCTCCAGATATTCAGGCTCGTCCTCTACAGCCAGCACCCTCATGCTTTCTTCCCCCTGCAATTGACCCTTAAAGATATGTGAAGTGTCCTCTGTAGTCAAGGAGCGGCCGCTGCATTCTACCGAACCGACTTCTGAACCCATTGCGCTCGTCGTGGTGAGGGCTCATGCGCGTTGCCTCTCACATCCGTTTTGTGTAGATTGGAACTGAAATTCGGTGACGATGACGTAACAGCCCACCATGCGCATTCCCGATTCGAAAATAGACGAGGTCCGGTCGGCGTCTGATATCATTGACGTAATCTCTTCTTATGTGGCGCTCAAGAAACGCGGGAAGAACTACCTCGGCCTCTGCCCGTTCCACCAGGAAAAGACCCCATCGTTCAACGTGAGCCCCGAGAAGCAAATGTATCACTGCTTCGGCTGCGGGGTGGGCGGGAATGTGTTCACGTTCATCATGGAGCATGACAAGGTGTCGTTCATCGAGGCGTTGAAGACCCTTGCCGATCGCGCAGGTATCGCACTTCCTCAGGAAGCGGGGGGAGTCGATTCCAGTGGAACGGAGAACGAGGCTCTCTATGCTGCATGCCGACTGGCGGCATTTCATTTTCACGAGAACCTCACGGCAACTATAGAAGGGAAGCTGGCGCTGGAGTACTTTCACCACCGCGGCTTCAGCGATGGCACCATACGAGCAGTCGGGCTTGGCTACTCGATGAACTCCTGGGATTCATTGGTGAGGCATGCAGCCTCCAACAACATGAGCGCGGATGTCCTTGAAAGAGCGGGGCTTGTCGTTAAGCGGGATGATGGTTCGGGATTCTACGATCGCTTTCGTGGCCGGGCGATGTTCCCTATCTTCTCCGCATCCGGCCGGGTCATCGGGTTTGGTGCCCGGAAAATGCGGGAGGATGATCCTCTTGGCAAGTACATCAACTCGCCCGAGACCCCAATCTACAACAAGAGTCGAAGCCTCTATGGCCTGTTCCAGGCCAAGGATGCCATCCGGGAGAAAGAGTATGCGATCCTGGTCGAAGGCTACGCTGACCTCATCTCCGTCTTCCAGGCAGGCTGTGAGAATATTGTCGCATCGAGCGGGACTGCCCTGACTGAGGATCAGATCCGACTTGTTGCCCACTATGCCAGGAACATTACCCTGGTCTATGATGCCGACTCGGCTGGCTCCAAGGCGACAATCCGCGGCGTTGACCTGATTATCGAGAACGGACTTGACGTGAAGGTTGCAGAGCTTCCTCAGGGCGAGGATCCAGACTCGTTCGTGAAGAAGCATGGCGGGACAGAATTCCAAAAACTCCTCGATGGGGCAGTGTCGTTTCTGGATTTCAAAGCGAGGCTGTTTCAGTCCCAGGGTTTGCTTGCCACGCCGGAGGGGCAGACCCGCGCTGTCCGTTCCATCGTGGAAACGATAGCGAAGATGAAGGATGAGCTGAAGAGGAATTTCTACATCAAGCATGTTTCAGAGCGATACGATATCTATGAGACGGTGTTGTTTCGAGAACTGGAGACGTTGTTGGGGCAGGAGCGCGGGCGTGCGTTTTATGCACAGAGACGAGAAGCTGCTGAAGAGCAACGCATGGCAGCTTCTCCAAAGGAAACCCAATCGCCGGTTCTTGTACTTCCTTCAGTCGAGCGCGACCTTCTCAAGCTCATGCTTGAAAATGGCCATGAAATGGTGCGACTAGTCTTGAGCCATGTTGCCCTGGAGACATTCTCTCATCCGGCAGCGAACCGGGTAGTTCGGTTGTTGATGGAACGCGGAGAGGCGGGGCAGGAAGCAGAGCCGGACGCCCTCATTAATGAGCTTGACGAAGTGGAGCTCAAGCATTTTATTGCCGACCTTGTCTTCAACAAGTATGAAATCAGTGCAGGGTGGGAAGAGATGGGGTCGTTGCCCGAGGAACCCGATCCGTGGGACATAGCGGAGCGATGCATCCGCATACTCCATAGGCAACAGGTTGACGCACTGATCATGGAGAACCAGCGGCGAATGAAAACAGCGACATCAAAGGGAGAGCCGGTGATAGAGTACCTCGAACAGCATCAGACACTTCTTTCGAGGAAAAAAGAAATTGAATCAATGCCGCTGATTGAACGCCGTACCACCTCCAGTTGAAGTCACGGAAACATCATGCCATCCTGAACGATCACCGAACCAGTACGTTCAACAGATCTGCCCAACGTGCAGAAAACAGCCTGGTTGCAATTCACTCCCGCTTCGCCTATATTTCTTCGTACTCTTCCCGCGTCCTGGGATTCCGCTTAATGGACCGATTCGGGCAAAACGGAAACAAGGAGCGGAACAATCATGCCGGAGTCCAAGACTGTTGCCTGCTTTTGTGTCTGCAACATCCAGCCGCATCAACCGGATTCTGTTGGTCCGCACGGACCGTCTTGGGGATGTCATCCTCACGCTTCCACTGCTCCCGGTTCTTCGAAAGCACTTCCCCGACTCCCACATTGCCATGTTGCTCAGGCGCTATACGGGAGAGATCATGGAAGGCAACCCCTACGTGGATGAGTTGATCTGGTATGATGACGTGGATGGTCTCATCCCGTTCGGGGCGATGCGGAAGACGTTGCACAACAAGAAATTTGATGCTGTCATCGTTGTTTACCCGACGCTCAGACTCGCCTGGCTCATGTTCCGCTCACGTATACCGGCGCGCATAGGCACTGGGTACCGGTACTATTCATTTCTTTTCACCAAAAGAGTGTTCGAGCATCGCAAAGATGCGAAGCGGCATGAGCTTGAGTATAACTTCACTCTGTTGAAAGAGCTGGGGTGTCCGGATAACGGACCTCCCGAGTTCTACATCGACATACCGGTCGAAGCCGAGCGGAACGTACGCCAGCTTCTTGAATCCCTCCGGATCGACCCAAGGAAAGATCTCATCATCCTGCACCCGGGCACCGGAGGATCTGCCCGTGAATGGAGCGTGGAAAATTTTGGCCGATTAGGCACCAAACTGATTGCACGCAATGATGTTCAGGTTGTCGTCTCCGGAGGGCGGGGGGAAGGAGAAAAGGTATCAGGTGTGCTCCGGGAAATGGGCAACAAGGCGGTGGGCATCGTTGACAGGATGAACCTGAAGGAGTTGGCAGCCCTCATCAGGTTAGCCCGCTTGTTTGTTTCCAACTCTACCGGACCACTCCATCTTGCTGCAGCGGTGGGGACACCCGTGGTTGGCCTGTTCCCTCAGGCTTCTGCAATGAGCCCCCGACGGTGGGGACCCTACACCAACTTGAAGAAAGTCATTGTGCCGCCGGCGCCTCATGACTGCAGGAAATGTTCCGGCAAAAGCGAAGAACCTTGTTCGTGTATGGCGAGTATTACAGTGGATGAGGTATACGAAGCATCACAGACACTTCTTGCAGAAGGCCAGATGATGCGCAAGGGCACGCTGGCACATGGCTAAGATAGCGGCGAGGATTGTGTGGAGAGTGGTAACGGTTGTTGTTGCCGTGATCGTGGTATCCGTGCTGTTCAGCGCACAATCAACGCAAACAAGAAAAAAGAAGGCTGCGCCGGCAAAGAGTGCTTCACAGCTTCAGACCCAATCCAGTGTGAAAATCGACAGTACATCGCGGTCTCTAGTCGATTCGCTGGCGAAGACGGCACCGGTCGATTCCAGTCTCGGGACGCGGGATTCGATCTCACAGGGCCCCGATACCGTCAGGACATTCCACTTCCGGAAGGTACCGAATGACGCTTTTGGTGTTGGTGAGCGACTTGTCTTCGATGTCAACTACGGATTCATTACGGCGGGAGAAGCTGTCATGCACGTGGCGGCCTACGACTCGATTGCCGGTAGGAAATGCTATCGCGTGGAATTTACTGTCAACTCACTTCCGAGCTTTTCCTGGAT
>Ga0326597_10003670_pt1 | contig 21966 bp, 35 predicted proteins | sample RVTome_12_FD_203789 | JGI IMG/M metagenome (GOLD analysis project Ga0326597, IMG submission 203789) | Soil microbial communities from uranium-contaminated site in the Upper Colorado River Basin, Wyoming, United States - RVT100D185 | ecosystem: Environmental > Terrestrial > Soil > Contaminated >...
TCTTCTCATCGTACTTGTGTCCAAGGATATCTTGGAAGTAGGGCACGCCGGAATCCTCATCGAGAAACCATTCCCCGCGAAACGTGCTGATTATGATATCGATGTTCTGCGCCACGGCGGCTAGGCCGCTAGTCATAACGACATCATTAGCGGCTAGGTCTAGGTCGCCATCGGCATCAAGCGCCAGGTCGATAAGTGCGTTTTCGTCCGGCACTATTCGGCCTTTACCTTAGTGGTGCCCACAGGGAAAGCGGCAAGCCCGGTTAGTAGTGTTGTTTTGAAAGATGCGCCGCCGTCGTTAGCTACGATTACCGCGTCATTGATTGCGCTCTTGAGTGTGGCCAGGTCACTCTTAAGTGCTAGCAGTTCGCTAGCGTCGACGCTGCCTAGTCTCACGTCATCGCCGGGGATTACCGTGGCACCCTCGGCCGCCTGATCCCAGGGGCTGGAGAAAGGTCGCAAGCCGGGGAAACACACCGCGTCGTTAATATCGTGATGCCTATCGTCGAGGGGGTCGACGATACCGCCCGTGACAAGCCACTTGTCAATGCTGCTTTGGCAGAACGTAATCAGGACCGTATCACCCTTGCTGAGAGGGTAGGTCATGCCGCCAAACATGACCGGCACGCCCTGAATGATAGGGAGGCGCTCGGTCTTGCGTGACCCGTCCGGGGCCGTGTACTCGAGCTCGATTAGGGGCTGGACACTGGCCTTTTGTTTGGCCACGTCGTAAGACTCGACACGCCCCGGGCACGAGGTCATCACACCGCGCACGCGCTTTTGCACAAACTTATCAAAGGCTTGCGCCAGTGTGGGGGTGACGGACATAGGGGAGAAAAGCGGCTAAATGGGGGTAGCCTCTATCATAGTATACCACGCTTGCCCGTGGGTGTCGCCTGAGTATTCTATCCTCTGGACCTTGAAATTACCATTAACGCCTCGGGATTTAACGACGATAGGCGCGCCGACCTGATAGGCCCCGTCGAGTAGGGTCTTGACGGATAGGACGGGGGGCCCGCCGTCGTCTTCGGGGGCGCCGAGCTCGGGCGATCCGACCATGCCGGTAGCCTGGGAGATTACCAGGGCCACTACATCTAGCGTGTTACGCCCGCGCTTTACCACTATCAGGTTGTCATCCTGCATGCTGGCATCATACCCTTTGACGCCCACGAGTCCCTGAAACAGCTTTAGGGACGGACCTTGTAGGGTCTGGCCGGTCTGTGCGCCCTCTACAAACTCTTTGGCCTCGGTGATGTTTGTGGGGATTTTTAGACCGGCGTCTTTAGCTAGCAGTACGATAGTGTCTTTAAGCTTGGCGCCGCTCGGCAAGGAGATGTTGCTACGCGCGTGCTTAGCGAGGTATGCGCCGCTTCCAAGCTGTACTGTGGTTTCCCAGTCGGGGCCGTTGCGCACGCTCTGAGCGCGCATTACGTCGCCCTTGTAGAGCGTGCTCATGCCTGAGACGTACCCGGCTTCTAGGGTAAGGTGTAGCGGCTTGCGCTCGAATAGGGAGCGGTGCTCGGCGGATAGATTCGTTATGATTACGCTGGCGGGATTTGGATCGTCGCTAGCGGACTTGACAACGTTGAATTGTACGCGCAGGTTTTCAATCGTCGCGCGCTGGCGGTACGTGCGAGTGAAAGCCTGCTTAGTGGACGGCTCCGGGTCGAAGGCTATGGCGACTCTCACGCGCCTATCGAAGCGGTTGCTCATGCGGCGTTAATCTCGGCGACTTCGGCGGCGCTGAAATAGAACGCTTGCACCCTTGTACCTATGTCATCATAGCCAGCGTCTATGTTTGTCTTGGCGGAATCGAGCAAGAGCAAAACACCTTGCGGGCATCGTGGGTCCCAACGATACCTGCGCAGTAAGTTAGCACCTTGTACTAACTTCGCGCCATGTAATATGGCCTCGCCTGAGATGTCGGTTAGGTCGAAGTACCAGGCACTATCGCGCTCATTCCAACGCACGTCAAAGATGTATTCGGTCTCTTCCAGTGTTGTAGCGAACTGGTAGAAAGACTCGGAGGGGATGAATGGAAGGAGCTTAGGCATTAGCGGAACAACTTAGAGGCTAGGCTTTCGTTTTTAGATGCTTCTTTCTTTGCCGCCGCTTCTTTCTTCTCTACGCTCTCACCCTCGGACGCTTCGGCTTGCGCCTGATTGCCTTTCTTCTTTTTAGGCTTCGCGCGGCGTACCGTGATGGTAGTGGCTCTTTCCTCTATGTTGACGTTAGCGATAATCATTCGCTGAAACGTCGCACGGAAACGAAAGCTCTCGCCGGTCTCGGCGGTCTTAGGTCCTGTTAGAGACACAAGCATCATGCCGTCAAAGTCGGGATAGACTTGGGAGGAGACGGTTACTAGGCGTTTCTCGGACATCAGTTTGACCAGGAATGCGTAGCCCTCTTCGCTAGGGCTGCCACCCTCTTCGCGCCGCTCTGCTACTTCGCCGATAGGGCTATCGCTTACCACGCCCTCGATGTTAAGCATCATGGGGCGCTCGATGGCATGATCACTCATCTCCGCGCCCACGTCTACAGGGTGCATAGTGGGCTCTATGCGGTGTTCGGGCGCCACGCTAGGCATAGCGTCAATCTCGAATCCGTCGATTGATATCATCTAATCTCCCGACTCTAGCGCGTTGACTACCGCGTCTTGCGTGACACGCGCTGTTGTGAGAGGGTCTACCGCACCGTTAACGACCACGTTAAACGTGTTACCGCCGCCGCCCTTGCCGGGCTCCTCAAACATCGGTGTTCCTTGGCGAAACAAGCCCGCGCCGGCACCGGCCTCGAAGATACCCATAGAGGCATCTTGCCGGGCCGCCCGGTCTTGCGCTCTCGTGATATCGTTTATCATGTCCGTTCGAGTTTTGATTCTGGCCTCGGTCTCGGCCATGTCTCGACCCTCGCGCTTCACGCGCGCTCGGCGGGATGTCTCACTCTCGCCGCCCGTTAGCGCGGCTTTAGCGTCGAGAGTAAAGACCTTGAGCTCGTCGAATTTGCCGAGTACCCAATCAAAGAACTTAGTGAACTGCTTGTGCCAGAACGCAATAGCCTCAACGAAGACGTCTACAAGCCACTTGTGAGCATCGCCCGTGATAGATTCGCCACCTTGAAACGCGGTCCAAATGTCCTCGATGAGAAGCGCGATACCTACTAAGATAGCTACCATCAAGAGCATGGGCGCTAGTGCTACCGCCCAGCTTGCCGCCGTAGCTAGTGCGGCTTTAACCGCTGCCGCTTTGAAGATAACAAAAGCTGTAACCGCCACACCTAGACTGATGACTAGGAAGTCTAGCTCGTCGGTGAGCCATGCCATAGCGTCAATGATTTTGGCGAAAGCTTTAGCAATACCGTTGCTCGCGGTGTTCCACGCCTTCTTTACCTTCGCACTAGAACTCTGCTGAATCTTGGCGAAGTCCTCGGCCACTGCGTTGGATGCTAGCGTGCTTGCTGTAAGACCCTCAACGTCTCCACGTAGAATAGCGAGCACGCCGCGCTGTGCCCGAACGTTGGGAAACATCTTTTCTATTTCTTTAGCAGAAAGATTCTTAGATTTAAGCTCCTCTAGAATAACACCTAGCTCGCGATACTCGCCGCTGGCGTCAAATACATTCACGCCGGCTTTCTTAAGAGCTTTGCTAGCCTGGCCTAGGCCGGTCATCATGGCCGTGATCTGCGTAGATGCCTCGGAAACGTTACCGCCTGTTGTCGCGGTCACGGTCTGAAGCATTGCAGAAATACGCGCCGCCGCCTCTACGCCCTCGCTGTTGGCGAACTTCTGAGACTGCGCGCCGAGACCGGCTATCTCAGCGGCCATGTCTTTAAGTTCAGCCGCACCCATCTTACCAGATTCGATGGCGATGGAGAACATCTTCTCTAGCTGGTCTGGGGCTATCTTGAACTGTTCTGCAAAGCCTGCACCGGCACCGGCTACATCGTCCATCGTCGCGCCGGTTGCCTTAGCAACCTTAGCAAAAAGAGGCATGGCCGCCGCCGCGCCTTCGACATCGCCCGTTAGCTCGACGAAGCGCGAGGCGCCCGCCGCTACTTCTTCTTTGGCGATTCCGGTAGCGTTGGAGACCCTTAGCACCTTGTTACGGAGCTCGGATAGAGAGCCGAATCCGCCCTTAGCGGTTATGTTTAGGCGCTCGAGCTGCTCGTTAAACTTGAGCGCATCGCGCGTACTAAGTGCGAAGCCTGCCGCTAACGCCACCTTGCCGTATCGCGCAATGCCCGCGAAGGTGTCGCGCGCTTTAGCAGCAAAGCGCTGCATCATGGTATCCGCCTTTTTAACGGAACCTTTATCGGTCTTAATGCGCAATAGCGCGAATAGGTCGGCTACTTTCATTTCTTCTTACTCGCCCTCATGCGCGCGGCGGCGTAAGCGTCAAGTGCGGAGCACACGCGGTCGACGTGATCAAGGCTAACCGTATCGGCTAGCCCGGCGTCTAAGTGTTGTTCGCAAATGAGTCTATACACGGGCCAGCCCTCGCCAATCTCTTCGCTTACTTCGATTCGCTCGCCTTTGTCGCCGCCGCCTGCGCTTGCGCGATTGCGCCTTGTAGCGAGTCGGCGTCGATAAAACTTTCATAGTTGGTTCTGAGAGCAAACCAGATGCACTCAAACATCAGCCGAAGATCTCCGGCGAAAGCGTTATTGATGCCTTGCGGAGAGCTTAGCTCGTACTTGCGTGGCGAGCCGTCGGGGCCGGTCTTGATAACGATTGTGCTCGCTAGGATGCGCGTGGCGAGGTCTTCGGCATCGCCCTCATCGAGGCGCATAAAGAGCTCTTGGAAGGCCGGTGCGAGGCTGCTGAGGTCCGCTGTAAGGTCGATAGAATCGAGCTTGCTTAGGGCCGGGGCGATGACCTTACCCAGCTTAGGCATCAAGGCGTAAGCCTTGAGTGCCGGCAATTGCGTGCTCATCACCTGGGCGCCGCGTATCTCGGTAGATTTGGTTTCTAACATGTCTAGTCTCCCTTAGACGTGATGCCAAAAGTCAATCAGTAATTGACTAATTGACGTGCGATTAAAGCGAAAGGTTTCCGCCGCCGACGTGCATAAAGAGCTGCGCGCAGGCTAGGACCCATTCACGGGAGCTCTCACTATCGGCCGCTTCGTAGTTGGCTGGCTTGCGCACCCATGCGATAGGTGCATTGACTCGCGTGGTACCGTTCAGATCGGTAACGCTGAGGTTAGCAAAGCCCGTGCGCGTGAGCTCATCGGCCGCGTGCTGGGCCGCTAGCAGGTCATTGCTTGGCGATGCGCCTTGAAGCGTAAGCGTCACAATGCCGGATTTGTTCCTAGAGAAGACCCTAGTAACAAGGCCGTCACTGCCGACCACTTCGGAGAATGAATCTTCGTTGCGCTCGGCCGTGATGAAAGTGCCGGCCGCGAAACCGGTAAGGATTCGCCCGCCTAGCTGGATAATAACTTGCCCCGGATCGTATTGTTCAAACATCAGATTTATCCTTAGACGCTAACAACGCCGGTTACAGTGACTTTATGAATGGCACCTGCCAAGGTGGCAGAGAACTCAATATCCGGGAACGTGCGTGCAAGCTTGTTAGCGTTGCTGATATCGGCAACGTCCGGCGCGGTAACAACCAGTGTGCCCGCGACAAGAAAGCCCCGGTTAACGCCGCGCTGTAGAACGGCCTCGATGGCGCCGATGATGACTTGCTTGCCCGCATCCGTGTACGGGATTTTGCCGGTCTGCGATCCTGCAATGAGATTCTCAAAAATCTCTTTGCTCATCTCATCGTCAAGCCAATCAAGCCCGCGCTGCGTGTCGATAAACTCGCCATCCGCCGTAGTGCCCTCTACCATGATAGCGACTTGCGCCACGGTCTCGTAGAAGTTGGCGTTACGTGCGATAAGGTTCGCGCGCTGCGTGGCGGTGAGATTGGTGCTCGTCACACCGGTAAGCTTGGCAAACTTCCAAGTAGTCGACCCGGCATCGCTCGGGAACTTCTTTCCCATCCATGCGGCGCTAGGCATCTGAACCGCTCGAGGGTGCCAGGCTTGCATGGTGCGAGCGCGCTCGAGGTCTTTAACATCGTCGAGGGTATCGCCGTTTCCTGCGCTCGTGCTGATAGCCTCGGTCTCGCACACGTCGTAAGCGTAAAGCTTCTTACGGGTCTGCGCCCAGGCATCCGCCGCTTTAACGCAAGCGTCCGAGTTGAAGTTGGTAAGCAGGCCGTACCAATCGCTATCCTCGTTTTGGATGGCGGTGAGGTCGGTTGCTACGCCCGGATCTACGTGGTCCTCTACGATACCAAGCAGCTCGTGATTCAGCACTTCAAGCGCGAACCAATCGCCGGCGGCATCGCCGTCGACCGTAACTTCGGTAATGTCATCGCTAGCGGTGAAGTTCTTAGAAGTAACTGCGTTGAGAGCGGCCTCAAGACCCGTGCAAATCTCGGCCACCGTGGTAGCAGAATCCGCCGTGTAGCTAATGGTCTCGGTCGGGAAGCCTTCGCCGCTCACCGCGATTTCGTACACCGCGCTATGAACGGCGGTGGGAACAATGGTGAAAGTCTTAGTGGCGGGGAGTGCGCCGCGTCCGATTTTGAGTTTTTTGGGGCGAGGCTGTTGGCTAAAGTACGCCTGCGCGGCGAGGTACTCGGGGCTAGTCGTGACGGAGAAATCCGCCTCAACGTCTGCCAGGCGGTTATAGACTCGCACCCTTTCAACCCAATCGGCCGAGTACGAGAGGATAAGCCCGGTGCCGAAGCCTGCGCGGGGGACGCTTACAGAGTCCTGAGTAATGCTCAGATCTACGTGATTCGATAGTGACATAGGGGAGGGTCCTGGGGAGTGAGGGTAGGACGCGGGCCGGGGAGGCCCGCATCAAGTGTAGCACAAACGGAGGTAGGTCTACAGGATTAAGCGGCGGTAACGTCTAGATCACCGATAGCAATTACAATAGTATCGCCGTCGCTCGCGGTGCGGGCCGTGGCCAGGGAGCCGTGTAGCAGCATGTTGCCGCCCGTCGAGGCATCCCAGATGGCGAAGTGAGTGACCTCATCCCAGTCCCCGCCATCTGCAGTGAACTCGAGCGCCGAGTCATTCTCGGTCGCGGCACTAGCCGCCGCGTCAAACGTAGCGGCTTGGCGTGCGTAGCCGCTTCCCGAGAGCTCGGCGCCTGTGCCGGCATCGGTAGGGTCTGCGCTGTGCAGGGCGACGTAAACGCTCGTCGGCATGGTAAAGGCAGTAGTGCCCAAAAGGTGATCGAGCAGTTTGAGCTCGGCGTAGTCTGATAGTGCAGCCATTTTCTGTTACCTCGTTGTGGGGTTTGTGGTTGTGGTTAGCTTGCTTCGTCGCCTGTCCACCTCTTCGATGGTCGGCTGCAAAAACTCATCGCTAAGCTCTCGTGCAGTTTTGCCCTCTGACATGGGCACGTTCACGACTTCGTGGAAGCCCTCATCGTTGAACGTGGTCACCTCGACATGGGTCGCGGTGTCTGCAGTGGCCGTGTTTCCGTCCGCGTCCCTGTAGATGGCATCGCAGCCCCAGCCGATTGCGCGACGCTCTCGCGTGGATTCGGTTTCGATTGCGTCTTCGAGTTCTGCGCGTGTTCGTGCCATACCTATGCCTCGTACCCCAGTGCTTGGGCGAGCAGCAGGCGCTGCGCCTCGCCGAAATCGTCGCCGTCTGTGCCGACCCACCAAATGAACTTGCCGTGTCGGGCGAGCGTGGCTGCAAGACGCCCTTTGCCTATCGCGAATATCGCCGTATTGGTTAGTGTCTCCGCAAGCCTAGTGCCCTCGGCCGAGCCTTCGCGGCTCCATACTGAGTGCACGTTGTTGGCGATGGACCGCGTGAAGCCTATGACCTGTGCGTCAGTGGTCGCGTGCTCGACCGAAATGGTTCGCGTGGTCGCGCCCGTCGCCGAATCTGCGACGCAGACGACATGCCCTAATGAGATATTGTATATTTCCCAACCGGCATTTGTGCCACCCGCGTCCCGCTTTCCTAACGTGTACGTCGTAGAGACGTGTGAGGTGTATCGGCCTATCCAGATGCCGGTGATAGTCTCTGCGCCTATGTCCAGGACGGCGCTGGACGCGGCAACCATGCCGCGCGTATTCGTCGCCAGGCCGGTTGTTTCTCCGCCCAGTGTGGCGTCAACAACCTCCTTGTCCTCGAATCCGGTGAGGTCAGTCAGGTCATCCGTGCCGACAAGGTCCTCCGCGCCAGATGCCACGCCGCAGTCGATCATGCCCGTGGGCGTCGGCATGCCGGTGATGGTCGCGATATCGGCCGGCGTGAGCGTGTCGAGGGTGTAGCCTGCTGACTCAACCGCGGCCGCCGCCGTGCCTGAAAAAGAAAAGGCCATGCTTCCCATCGCTTTGCGGTTAGCGGTCACACTAGCGGCGCTAGTGAAGACCGTACCGGCGCTGCCCGTCGCTTTGCGAAGCGCCGTGGCGGTAGCTGCGGCCGTCGCTGCTATGCTCGCGCTAGCGGTAGCTTTCATGCGGGTACCCACCGCTGCGATAGCGGTGAAGACCATAGCGGCAAGCCCCATGGCACCATGTAGCCCATCTGTAGTAACGCTTGTTACCACGCTGGCCGCGAACTTAAGCGCCGCACTACCCTGTACAAGGATGCGAGAGGGGATGCCGCCCACGTACGAGATAACCCCTTGCGTGGTGCGGTACTGAACAAACTCGATGTAAGTTCCGAGTTCGGAGGCTTCCGCGCCCGCGCTACCACGGCAAGTCATAGATGCGCGGGGCTCGAAGATAGACCCGCCGAGCACACCGCTGATGTTCTGCGTAGCATCGAAGGTGGCCGGCGCCCATCCGCCCAACTTAAGCGCCGCGTGAATCGTGGGGAGTCTAGTCTTGCCTTTGAGCTGATTCAAAAGCGCCGCGCCGCTTGTGGGGCCGGTCGCCGCGCCGCCGAAGATTTGGATCTGAACTTCCACCGTCGAGACGTTGCGCGCGTAGTGTGTAATCTCTTCGCCGGGGTCGCCGTCTTCGTCGTACTCGTTCACAAGCCACGGTTGTCCGTTGCTACTCTCGGTGAGATAGATGGCAGCGTATTGACCCTCTGGCGCCTCTTCACCTTGGTTAGCAAAGATGACTTGTGCGCTGGTGAGACCCGTGCCTGAGATTACCCACGCGCGGATAGCGTTCTCTATCGTGGTCCAGGAAATCACTACTGTCTAAGCTCCTTGGCCACGATGCACTCAAAATGATCATCGCCGTTACGCCCTTCCCACGGCATAACACTTATAACATTGTAGACCTTGCCGCCGATGGTGATTGCATCGCTAGGTAGTAGCTCGGTGGTAGTCCAGACCTTCCGAGAGTCACTGATAGCGGTGCCCTCGGGCAGTAGCTGCAGGTCTTTCCCGGTAACGGGCTGGACTACGCCCGCCACGTTGAGGTTAGTGGCCGCCGCCGCTGCCCACCTGCCATCTACATACGCGCCCGCGCTATGCCGAGTAACGGCATAGTTGCCGGTTTGGAACCGGCTTACGATGCGGCTCGTTGCCATTATTCAACCTCGTGATTAATAGCGTTGATAAGTCTTCCCGTGTCGACGAGCGGCCTATCAGATTTCTTCTTAGCGATGGTAGAGTCCGCATTCTTCGGCGCAATACCATCGCCAGAAGTAATACGATTCTTGATTTGCTTCACTCCCCAAAGGCCGAGCATCTCGAGCGCTTTCAGATGACTGAATCGGTTTAGAATAATGCCCTTGGCTAGCTTGAGAGCAAACGCCTCCATCTCGCGCTGATTGCCTTTGAACGTATCCACAAGAAAGCTGCGCTTGGGGATACCCGCCGCCGGGGATCCGAACTCGTGGATAGCGGCAAGCTCGATCATAGATATGTCTTCGCTGCCTTTACCGGGTCTAGACGCCTTGTGTGAGTCGTGCGAGGCGTCCGCGCCCTTGCTGCTAAGCACGCCAACGCGCACGCCACGATTGATAGACTTGCCAAGCTTGCGCTTTAGGTCGCGCCACACTTTATCGTTGACCTTAACCGTCATACGGTACCAAGGCGCGCGGGTGTCATGCGCGCGAGCTGGCGGAACATGCGGCCGTACTTCGTAGAGCCATAGTTACTGCTCGCTTCTGCGCTATTCACGGCATAGCCGAATGATGCAGATCCAAGCGATTCGCTAGCGATAGGGCCGGCGTCTTGCGCGCTACCGCTGCTAGGGTGCATGGCGCCGAAGTGTGCTGCTAAGTAGATTCGCGCCATTTTGGTCATAGCGGCATCCTCGCCGCCGAATAGGTCGACCCTTACGCGCGTATTAGCGAGCTCAAGAAAGAGCGTCTTAGCGGCGGATGGCACGGCCGATAGCTCGGGCGCCAGGTCTTCCACGTCATCCCAATCAATATCGGCCATGGTGCCTTACTTGTCGCGCCTAGGGTACGCGACCACGGTAACGGCTTCCGCCGCGCTAAGCGTGGCGCTAACGCCGATGAGGCGTGTACGGGGCCTGTGCTTGAGCGTCTCGGTCCAGCCCTTAGCCTCGGTGAGAGCGATTGCCCCGTCACCGGCTTGTCCGATAAGTCCGTAAGACAAATACCTAAGACTTTTAGCGTCGGCACCTACGATGGTAATGTCCCCCGTACCATCGCCGGTTAAAGCAATGGCCGTACCCTCTACCGCATCCTCTAGCGTCTCGGCAAACTTGAGGGTGTTCGCGTCGGTGGCAATCAGCCAGTAGTCCGTGTCCTCTTCGAGGCCGGGGGGTACAGTGAGCGTGCTGGCGATTTGCACCGGGCCGGTGCCCGTGGTAAGACCGTGCCCTGTGATAGTGGCCGTGTTGTCTCCGTTGGTTACAGAGTCCACGGCGGTACTCTCTAGAGCGGCGTCTACCTCAACGGCGCCGATAACGGTTGCTGCGGTTAGGTTGGTAGCATCGGCCGCGCTAATCTCCAGATCCATCTCAGGAGGTACGCCGCTATCCTGGTTCCACTGCGCCAGGTCGGCCACCTTCATAAAGGTGGTTCCGGTAAGAGATGGGCCGGGTAGAACCGTTTGCGCCGAGGCTACGGTAAGCCCTGTAGTGTCATTATGTAGAGATCTCATCTGCGCTCCCTAAGAAAAAGCTCCGCCGCCTTGCAGCGACGGAGCTAAGCCAGTTCTAGTCTAGTTCTAGTTCGTTCAGATTTAGAAGTTATCCATGTAGCAGACCGCTTCCGGGTAGCGAAGCTCGAGACCGCCGCAACGTGCAGAGCAGTTGACGATAGTCTCAAAGCCAACCTCTTGCGGGGCGAGCTGATTGAACTCCTGGCTGATGACGCCTTGAAGAATCATCTCATCACGCTGGTAGACTGCGGCGCGAACGCCGGTCCATGCAGAGTTAGACGTTAGATAATGGCTCTTGTCGACGTTCTTGATAGATTCGCTATTCTCAAGGAAGTAGCTAAGGATAGTTCTATCGCTACCATCGCCGAGTCGAGTCTTTTTGATCAGGTTGTAACGAGCATCTGGCAGAACCATCATATTGGCTTTGTGCGATCCAAGGCTGTTCTCATCTACCTTGTTCTCAAGACCGAACAGGTCAGCGAGAATCTCGTCCGGGGTCTTGAGCGCCCAGGTGTCGCCGCCCGCGCCCGTGGTCGGGGTGAAAGAGAGCGTATTGCTCGCGGTGAACAGGCCTGGGATAGACCAGTTGCTATCACCAAGCAGAAGGATAGAGTCAAGACCCTCTTCAATGGCCTTACGTGCGGCCGTACCCTTCATGCTGTCGAGGCTACGCCCGACCATCATGGAGGCTTGAATCTCATCAAGGCTGTAGCCGTAAGCAGCGGTCAGCGGGCGAATCTTCTGAAGCACTTCGCCAAGAGAGACATCGGCGCGAGGAGCGTCGTTAGAGTAGTCGCCGCCGATCTTATGCTTACCAAAGCGCTGCATGGTTTTGTACTCGAAAGACTTCGCGCCGGCAGGGACGCTCGTGTCAATCGACATAAACTTGCGAGCTTTGAGCTCTGGGAAGAGCACTTCATAAAGCGTGCTGCGGATATGAGTGAGCTCTCTGGTAAGGAAAGCGCTCTCGGAGGCGTCAAGGTGTTTGATATTAAGCGGGTCCATAAGAGAATTTCCTTAGAGGTAAGAGCACTCGATAGTGAGAAGGCCGGCGGGGAGGGTTGCTGCACCGTCTTCGTCGAAGACGACGGAGATTGTTGCATCTTTGGCGCCGACTCGAGCCGAGTTAGCCGCAAGGGTTAGGTCTACAAAAGTGTCAGCGGCGATGGTGCCCTCTTCGGCGTCGTCTGTCGACCAGTTAGCCGCGAGCACGGCCGCGATGTTAACTTTGATGTTGAAAAAGTTGGTATCATCTTCAACGAGACCGGTTGGATTGATGTACTTAACCGCGTCGATTTTGAAGCGGCGCGAAGGGGCCATCAGTTTCACGGTCGCATCGGCCGTTAGCTGTGCGTTGGCGTACTGAATAACGAACTTATCTTGTTCGTTTTTTGCTTTACGTGGAAACATGATGACCCTTTAAGCGTTAGTCTTGGATAGTGGCGGATGCGGTGAAGTCAAACTCGAGAACGCCCAGATCGCCGGCACCGCCGGCACTACGCCACACGCCTTGATTGGTGCAGTCTTTCGTATTGGTGCTATCCGCGCTAGCGCGAAGTCCGCCGAAGTTAGAACCAACGCACACGACATGCAGGCGGTCACCTGGTTGAAAAGCGTCGACGCAAGGGACCAGAACGCGGCCTTTGCGGGCGACGTTAAGCTCGTTACCGGGCTTAACACCAGTGTCGCCGAGTTCATCGCTGTCGTAGTGATGCGAGTGCAACACGATGCCTCCGAGCAGATCGGTGATAGCGGCGGGCAGCTTGGCGCTCTGCTCGTCGCTTACCGAAGCATGCTTGACGGCTTTTCCAAAACCAATCTCAGCAGTGCTCTCGTCATTGCGCATGGTCTCAACCATATCGCCGTGAGGGCTGCCGACCTTTTGGCCGGCAAAGCCGCGAGTCATGGTTGCGGAGTAAGAAGTTTGAACGGACATTTAGTTAGCTCCTTGTGCGGTAGCAACCGCGTCGGTGTACAGTTTTTTGTTGCGCTCGATCATCTTCGCGCGTGCATCTTGCTCGCTATCGACTCGAGAATCAGGCGCTTTGTCGCTACCCTTGGCGACCTTCTTAGTTGCCTTAGCGGTCTCGAGAGCGGCATCATAGCGAGCGTTAACATAGTCGTCGGACTTGTCGGCATCGAGCTTAGCGGAGCTAATGGCCTCGATGACGGCGACTTTGATCTCGCGCTCGGTCTTGCCTTTGAAGTCAAAATCAGTGAGCACCTTAGCGGCATCGCAGCGAAGCTCGACCATGGCGTTAACCTTGGCCTCAATGTCCTCCGGCTTATCGGCCGAATCGGCCTTGGCTTTCAGGTCATCGCGCTCGCCCTCGGCCTTATCGGCACGGGCTTTCTCCGCTTTGGCTTCCGCCTCGGCTTTATCGGCGCGAACTTCGGCTTTGGCCGAGTCCAGGATCAGGCGAGCATTCTCGCGCTGTAGTTCAGCAATTTTCTCGGGATCCATAGAATCGGCCCTTACTTGTGTGGTGATGGTGGGGGTAGGGGAGGGGTTAACTTGATAGGCGCTATCGCTAGCGTCCATCCGAATTTTAGCGGTAGGTCCGGCGCGTCCCACGTCGACAATGGCGACATGGTTGCCTCTGATGTTGGTTTGAATAGCGTCATAATGCTCGCCCTCGGGGCTTACGCCGGCCTGCATTACAACGTCGGCCGTGTAGCCGCATGAGAGCTCGACCTTGCCGGCCTCGATGCTGGCGATAGCGTCGGCATCGTTAATGGCCATGGTCGCAATGGCGTGGCTGCCGTCGACTCGGAGGGACTCGCCGCACTGGCCGACTGTATGCCTTTTGGCATTCTTCGGTGTGAGAAACTCGAGGGGGTGGTCGTTCGTGACCGGTGCGAAGCTAAAGGAGTCCAGCGCATCGGCGTGGAATACCTCTTCAGGGGAGCGGTACTCGCGGCGCTCAGTGCCATCCGCATTGCGGTAGGTAAAGACGCCCGTGCGAGTGATAGCGCCATCAACGATCAGCCGCCCGTCCCGCGATTTGCGGGCGGGGCGTAGTGAGCCAATGTCGAGACGATATGCCAAATTAGGGGTGGGGGTGGGGGCGGGGGCGGGGGGGTCGCCCTGGTAAGGATAGCACAGGGGATAGCGCCGTGATCCATTTATTTTGTTTTTCTTTTAGGTCGATTTCTTTTGACTCGAGCGGTTCCCGGGTATAGAGTCTTAGACATGGAAACGAAAAACATCGCTCTAGGTTCTAAAGTATCTTTCACAGGGGACGATGGCATCCGCCGAATCGGTACGGTCATCGGTCGACCGGGCCGCCCTGGCGATGCTTTTGGCCCTACCTACCTTATGGCCGTGGTAGGTTTCTCGTGCGGTTTCACTGCCAAGACCGTTACTCCCAAGTCTGAGGCGTAAGACCGCACGACGCTATCAGGGCCCCGTATAGGGGCCAGCGCCACGTTGAAGCCACTACTACGTCACCTGGCGACAATACGCCGCGCCCGCGCAGGTCGCGCAGGAGGCTCGTCACAAGGGACGCGGCGATGCCCTTGCCTCGGTGCGCCTCGAGCACGTAGGCGCCTATCATCGGGTGCTCATCGTACTCGAGCGTACACGCCGCCCAGCCTACGATATGCTCGGGCTTGTCCCCGCCATCGAGTGCTAGCGCCGCATAGGTGCTGCCATCGTGGTACGTGAGCGACCAAAGACCCCACGCGACCGGGCCAATGGTGAGCTCGCGTAGTCGAGGCTTGTAGCCCACGGGGATCGACGACATACGCTCAATGAGGATTTGCACGATGCAGATTATACGCCAGAAAGCTCCCGGATCATATGGCCGATTACCTCCGCACACTGAGGCACCACGGCATTACCTAGTGCTTTAAGTCGCTGTACCCGGTCGGGAATACCGCTTGTTACTGTCGGGGTAGGATATCCCCCTCGGCCCAGTGATGTTTCATATGACAGGTTGCGCATAGGGTTTCCAGATTCTCCGGCCTGTTGTCCCTCCAATCCCTGTTCATGTGATGTAGTTGCATGTTTGATGTTGTCCCACATCTGTTGCACGTCTTCCCACGAAGATGCCGAACACGCTTTCGGTAAGCGTCCCTGGTCGGGTCCTCTTGTACCATCGCGCTGCCCATACAAGACGTTGAGCAATGTTTCCTTTTCTTGAATCTCGTCAGATCCTCGAGACGGTCCCCGAACCTCTTGCGATCGAACGTCGCGCCGCATGTCGGGCAGACCTTCTCTATCACTGTAGCTATTCTCGGCATCTATACCTCCGTCCACCCTATCGAAAACCCCATGAGCGCTTCTACAAACTGGGGAGATAGTCGGCCCCCCGATCCACCCGCTAAATCTTGCAGGGCTTTGCAGGTCGGCCATTTCGTCATTGTAGGCGCTAGCTGATTCGCTGTCGCGGTTGGCGTTGGCAGGAGGCCCGCCATTGCCATCGTACCTAGGCCCAACGAGTTGCGGCGCATCTCGGAAGGTGCGCCCGTTGGCAGGAGCCCCATACTCGCCAGGCTGCTCAGTGAGTGCCGCACCTTCCCCACTCGGCACGCGCTCGGAGTGGGCAATAAGGAAGATTCGTTTTCGGAGGTGCGGAGCGCCGACATCTTGCGCCGACAAAGGGACCGGTAAGCTTTCATAGCCGAGCTCTCCCAAGTGTGCTCGCACCTGATCGACCCATCGCTTTGCACCACTAGCAACGTTTTCGATAACGACCCACTCGGGGCCGAGTTCATCGATGATCCTGGCATACTCATACCAGAGTCCCGAGCGGCTTCCAGCAAGGCCCGCGCCCTTTCCTGCGCTGGAGATATCTTGGCAGGGGAAGCCGCCGCAGATAAGGTCGACGTGGGCGAGATTGTCTGATCCAACGCTTCGGACATCTTCGTACCTTGCCACGTCGGGCCAGTGCTTGGCAAGTATAGAGCGACCGAATGGATTCTGTTCGACTTGCCAAACGACATGGCCGAGGCCTGACATCTCAAGCCCAAGCTCGAGACCACCAATACCTGAGAAAAGCGATCCAATTTTCATGTCTAGACCCTACCTTAAAAACTTTCCGAGCGGTGATTTTATTTTTTCACCGATGACACTGGCACGATTTTATTTTTCTCAGATCGAGAAAACTTTTTTCTAGTGCCTCGAGTCTCGCTCCGGCAAAAGATATAGCATCACCCCATGGAGTCGGTCGGGGGCCCCTCCGCCCCAACCACTACAAGGGTAGATGCTATCATGCCTCCGCGACCCGAGTAAAGATAAAAACGACATGAATCTGTCATTATCTTTTATCGAAAAGAGTGGCGATTGTTCTGGCCATTTTCGATCTTTGGGTCTAGAGTCTAGGAATGGAAAACAAAAACATCACCGCAAAAATAACCGCAACTGGCGCCGCGAGCATGGTTCCCGACAATGCTGGCGCCGTCGATGCCGACATCTTCGAGAGCGGCGAGTATGTCGGGGCCTGCACCCTCCTGCCTGATGGCGAAGGTGAGCTTAGCGCTTGGGGGCATATCGACCACTGGGCCGATTCTACCCTTGCCAATTGGCTTGCTGATGGCCTCGAGTGTTTGGATGCTGTTAGCGCCGTTGTAAGCGCTGTGAAAGGTGCGACCAATGTCTAAGCCTACCGGTAACGAGTTCCTTACCCTCTTCGACGACGGCGCGCACTGGGTGCGCCTGCCCTACGCGAGCCTGCGCCAGGCTCGAGCCGAGCTAGCCGAATTCGGCGCGGTCATCGAGCTCACGGGGAGCGAGGCTTGCCCGACACGTACCATCATGCCGCGTGGTATTTTAAAGGCCCGCTAGCAAGTCGTCAAAGACCGGCTCAGGGTAGCATCTGCACTGGATTGGTTCCCCGGGATAGCCCTCCGATGGAAGGTTATCCCAGGACCATTCCGTCCCCTCAAGGTCGCTGTGCTCGTCTCTCACGCGCTCATCGTTGACCGTGCGCCAGATGAATCGCTTAACACCCATGGCCTCATTGCGGGTCTTTGACACCGCGCCGTAGAACTTGCCGACCTGATCACGGGCGATGAGTTTGGCGCGCGTCTCACCTATCTTCAATCGTGCGTTGATCTCCTTGGCCATGTCGCCGTGAAGCTGTCCGCTCGATACCCCGCGATTAACGATGCCTTCGATCTCACTTAAAGTCTTACGTGGGAGGTCGGTCATGTACCCGACGTTCTCCGTCACAAAGCCTTCGATGGCCGCTTGCAGGGCCGGGGCCTCGCGGAACACGTCGACACCAAGCGCGGCCCTCACTTGCTTGCCCATTTGGATTCGCTGGTGGGTCTCGACCCGCTCGGCGAATTGCGCCGCAAGGTCCTCAAGCATTCCTGAAGGTAGTTGCGCGCGCTGGCGAATTTGCTCCATAAGAGCTCTGATACGGCGGGACTCGCCGGCATCGTAGCGCGCTAGGTCAGCATCGTAGAACAATGCTCGAGCTTCTCTAGCGCCCCGTAGCAAGCCCGGTAGCTCGTCTAGTAACGGCTTAAGCGCGGTGCGTAGGCTCTTGGCGATCTGGACTAAGCGCCGCGCATACTCGCGCTCAATGGCCCTAGGCGGTATCTGCCGGGGTAGGCGCTTGCGTGGCTTCTTTGCCTCACCTAAGCGGCGTGACATGAGCACTTGCCTAAGCGCCGCCTTGCCGCGTCTATTTAGCCTGGCCATCGATTACCGCCACTACATGCGCGCCGGATAGAGATAGCGGCGAAGCGGCGGCAAGCTTCCGCAGGCGTGTGATTAGCTCACGCAAGCGCAGTATTTCAGCATTCTGCACCGTCTCACACTTACAGAATTTCACCACGTTACTCATTTTTAGGTGTCTCAGTTATCGGCTTTTCCGATAACTCGGAATTATCGGCTTTCTCTTTACCAAGCCAGCGCTCGGCAATAAGCCCGCCGGCCGCACTTGCGAAGGACTCGGCAAGCGCGCATAACGCACACTTCGCAAGCTCGGCCGGAAACTTACTCTTCGCCATTCTCTACCCCCTGGCCCTTGTCATCGGGCCCCGGATCGGCGCTCTCCTCTTCAGTAGGCGCCGCCCCCGGTTGCTGCTGTGCTGCCGCGAGGGCTTGCGCCGCCTCGGCCGCTTTTTGCTCGGCTTCGATTTCGATCTCGAGTGCCGCACGGTCATCCCAGTCTATCACAGTCTCAAGGGAGTAGGAGTCCCCGCCGAATCGACTATTGGCGACTTCTTCGGACGAAAGCACCTGCATGTCGACATAGATTTGATCGGTCTGGGCTTGCAGATTGCGCGTCTCGGCTATCTCTTTATCGGTCTGCTGGCGCAAGGCGCGGGGTTTGATAGACCAGTTTTCGACCTTGATACCAAGCTCGGCTAGGATAATCTTGGTAACGCGCTCGAGCATGGGCACGACTTTACGGGTCTGAAGGTAGCGCACACGGTCATCCCATTGCGCAATGTCGGATTCGCCCGTGCTGTTAAGACCGCCGGGGGACGTGCCGAAGATTTTGGTAATTGGCATGCCACCACACGCGGCGGATAGGCGCCCCATGTACGCCTCGAGGAGGTCACTAAGGCCGTTGATAGGCGTGCTCTGGCGGGTGTAATCCTCCTCGCCGTCAATGAGGCTAGCGCGTAGTGTGGAGCGTGAGAGCTGCAATGCCCGTAGCCGCGCCTGGATTAGTTTCTCGCCTTGCTCGGTCGCCAGTAGATCGCTGAGTCCCTGCATCTTGAAGACCGCGTGAGCGAACTCCTGGACGATGCTGCCGGTGCTATCCCACGCGCCGCCGAAGTCACGAAGCACGGGCCACGCGCGGGTAAAGATACCATCGCCGAATCCATCGTTTTGCCCTCTGAGCACTTGTCTAGCTGGCTTGATACCGCCGAAGTACAGTGCGCGGGACTCGTGCAAAAGCATCGAGGCCACGGCCTCGCTGTGCTCTTTGCTCGGGCCCGGTGTATGTTTCTGTACGTTGAAAAACTGCGGCTCGCCGTACTCGGGCGCGGTAATGTCACCGTGCCAGTATTTGACCTGCGCCTCCTGGCGATCAAACACGGTCAAGTGTGAGAACTTCCTAACCTTAACGTCATCGTCGAGGGGGGATTCAAGGTCGCCATTATCCTCGACACCTAGGAAAATGATAGCGCCGCCCGTGCTGCGCTCGAGCTGCCAGGCTTTCTCGATGGCCTCCATGACGCCGAGATCTTGCCAGCGCGTCTCTACTTGCTCTTGGATTTCCTTGGTATCAATCTCGCCTTCATCGTCGTCGCTTGACGTGGCCACGAAATCGAACCCGTTACGAAGCGCATCCTCAATGGGCACGTCGACCATGCGCGCACCCACGTCGTTACCCCGGTAGATCTCAAGGCCGGTCGCGTAGGTGATGATATCGGCACTGTAGGTGGCCGCGTTGCGCTTGTCGTACGCGTCGACCCCCGCACCGGTTAGGACGTTAGTCCAGCCATCTAGGCGGGCTTTGATGGAGGCGGCTACGGTCTTGACGGGGGAGGCCATACCTCCCCGAGTATAGCACGGATCGTGCCGGGTCGGTTATTTATGATCCCCGTACTGCGGAGCCAACGATTTGCTCCTCGATACCGTAGCAGACACCATGCCGGCTAACGTCGCGCAGCTCCAGGACGTAGGCAACACCGTTGCGAGGCTCCGAGGCATACGCCTCGCGAGCGGCTAGGCCCGACTTGAAGACGCCCAGCCCGGTAAGCTGGTAGGTCTTACCGCCGATGACGTTGCAAAGGATGTAGCGGGGAGCGGAAAGCGTTTTGTTGTTGTCCATGTCTAAGACTCTATACCCGGACGATACTCTGGTCAATACCTAAATCGATTTATTTTCAATCGGGCATTGCCTCTTCCCAGCGCTCGGCCAGCTCACCGGCTTTGTTGGAGAAAGCCTCTATATCCTCATCGCTAAGCCTCGTGCCCTGCCCTAAAGCCATGCGGGCAAATACAGCAGCATAGATGCTTTCTTTGATGCGCCGTTTCCACTCTGCGTAGTTGTCGCTCATTTCTCCTCCGGTGCCGGTATCGTACCTTTGGCCTCATCGTCTAGCACGGCGCGGATAGCGGTGTTGAGCGGTAGCCCGAGCTCGAGTGCCCAGGCTTTATATAGCTCATACTGCTCTTGCGTACAGCGCAAATTGATTTGTGCCGGGTAGGCGCGGTTATGGTGTGATCTGCTCATTGGCTACATTTCCTCCATGGCGCGGCGCGCTTGTGTAAACTCTGCATCCTTGTCTAGTGCCGACTTCTGTGCAGGCGTTAGGCCGTCTAGAAGTTTCCGTGTTTGCGGTAGCGTGTCTTTTAACCAGTCGTGTGATCTGCTCATAGGGGGAGCCTAGCACGGTTTTACATTTTGGGTCTATACTTTCGTTGGGTGGAGTGTTAGGTTGATTGAAGCGCTACGGGGTATGCTGCAAGAATATGCGTCTATCATAAAGGCCCTAGACACTAGGGTAACTTTGTGGGGAAGAGACTATGAAGATTCAAGACAATCACCTGAAAGCAATGGTCTGGAATGAGCAGGCCAAATTCAACTCGACCCACGTCTATCAGATTCCCGTCGACGGAGCCTATGGGCCAAAGACCGCCGAGGCTATCAATGCCAATGAGTTTTTCGATATCGTGGGCGGATGCAGTGACTTGGCCTACGCGCTAAAGACAGCTTGCCGCTCGGTCGGTTTAGGCGGCGACGGTATCAACAATCGCGGTGAGTGGCTTGATACTATGCGCGAGCGGTGTGGACTAAACCCCGGAGCAGGCTCATGGTGTGCCGTATTCACCTCGTGGTGCTTCTGGATTGGCTACCGTGGCAATGTACCCTTTGAGCTCTCGAGCGGGGCTAAGGCGCTTGCGGCGAGCGTGGACGAGTACCTAGACCCGACCATGATCGGCCGCAATGGTGTGATAAACATCGTCCAGGTGCAAGACCTGGATTATGGTATAGCGACCTGGTACCGGGGCGGTGAGGCTTGGATGCGCCATATCCGATTCTGGGCGTACCGGGACGGGTACTTTTACACGGTGGGCGGGAATGAAGACCCGGGTGATCGTGTGTGGGCGCGGTGCTTCACTCGAGCCCAGTTTGAAAAGAAACTGGATAAATTTATCCGATTCTAGTTGACTGGTATAGACCGAGGGTATAGAGTCTTAGACATGGAAACGAAAAACATCAAGTGCGGGTGCTGCGGCGGCAAAGGTAAAATCGACTCCTTCAAAAACTACGCTAACGGTGTTTGCTTCGACTGCGACGGCTCCGGCCTTGAGGATTCTTTCATCGCCAAGTGCGAGGCACGCGGCGTTGACTACAAGCCCCACATCGTCAACTCCTACACCTACGCCTGCCGCGATGGCAGCCTCCGTAGCTTCTACATCCGCCCCAACGAGAGCGCCGCTAGCCTCGCTGATAAGCGCCTCGAGGCCCGCAAGGTCATCGCCGCCGGGGCACTACTCGTTGAAACCGTGGAGATGTTCTAATGACTAAGCAAGAAAAACTAGGCCAGAAGGCTTTTGCCTGGCCTCCAAAGAAGCCACTCAAGCACCCTATGCGTTGCTATGTACATTACGAGAGCCAGGGCGGCGAGCTCTTGGCGTTCGAGGTAACGTGCTCGAGCGTAGCGTTTAACGCTATGGTTCAACGATCAATGAGGAGTGATAACGTGGTAAAACACTTTGTAGATACACGAAAGAAGCCACAAGCGAGGAGTATAACGCTGCCATCTCAGGGGGAACAATGAGCGGACATGCAAGAAACTGCGCCCGGTGCGGCGGCACCGAGACCTGCGTGATTGGTAGTTTTTACTCGTGCCCTGGCTGTGATGCGAGCGAGGCTAAACCTGCCAAGTTTAATTGGCGTACAGTCAACGTTACATCGGATCTTATATCGACCACACAGCAATCACGCGTGTACTACGGTCTTCAGAGCTGGATCGGCGGTGCCG
>Ga0326597_10003671_pt1 | contig 21966 bp, 26 predicted proteins | sample RVTome_12_FD_203789 | JGI IMG/M metagenome (GOLD analysis project Ga0326597, IMG submission 203789) | Soil microbial communities from uranium-contaminated site in the Upper Colorado River Basin, Wyoming, United States - RVT100D185 | ecosystem: Environmental > Terrestrial > Soil > Contaminated >...
ACGCTCATCATGCCTGAACGGTTTCATATGACTCATCGGCAAGGATTCGAGCGCTACCTCTCGACCCGCGAAGCCCACATCGTGGGAAAAACCGTCGAGTTGGTCGGACGCCGCCAGGACGGATCGGAATTCCCGTTGGATCTGTCCCTCTCCACCTGGGAAACCGCTGAGGGCGTCTTTTTCACGGCCGTCATCCGCGACATTACCGAGCGCAAACATGCCGAAGAAGCGCTCAGGAAACAGGCCACGGAACTGGCCCGCTCCAATGCCGACCTGGAGCAATTCGCCTATGTGGCTTCGCACGACTTGCAGGAGCCACTGCGCATGGTTACGTCCTTCATGCAATTGTTGTCCAACCGCTACCGCGGAAAGCTCGACGCCGACGCCGACGAGTTCATCGGCTTCGCCGTAGACGGCGCTACCCGTATGAAGCAACTGATTTCGGATCTCCTGGCCTACTCACGGGTGAATACCTCTTCGGAGGAGCCAGCCCCGACCGACTCTGAGACGGCCCTGTTGAATGTGCTCACCAATCTCGGATTGACGCTCCAGGAGAGTGGAGCTGTTGTTACACACGACACCCTCCCCACCTTCACCGCTGACTATTCACAAGTGGTTCAGTTGCTGCAAAATCTGATCGCCAACGCCGTAAAATTCCGGGGGCCCGAGTCCCCCCGTGTGCATGTTTCGGCCTTGCGCACTAGAACCGACTGGGTTTTCTCGGTCAGCGATAATGGAATCGGCATCAGTCCCGAACACCGCGAACGAATCTTTATGATTTTTCAGCGCTTGCATGATAGGATTACCTATCCAGGCACCGGTATCGGACTCGCTATCTGTAAGCGAATCGTCGAACGCCATGGAGGCCGGATCTGGGTGGAATCGACGCTCGGAAAAGGGTCTACATTTTTCTTCACCATTCCGGCGGAAGTGCCGGAGCCTGGAAAGGAAGCTCCTCGTGAATACTCTCATGACCGAACAACCACTAGTCCAACAACGACGGATTGAAGTGCTCCTGATGGAGGACAACCCCGCGGACGTGAGGTTGACCCGCGATGCCTTGAACCAAACCAGAATGCGCATCAATCTCCACGTCGTCACAGATGGCGAAGAGGGTTTGGCCTTCCTCCGGCGCCAAGGGAAGTACTCCGGTGCCCCTCACTCGGAACTCGTCTTGCTGGACCTCAATATGCCCAAAATGGATGGCCGCGAAGTCCTGCTGGAGATGCGCAAGGACCCCGCCCTGGATTGCATTCCCGTGGTCGTCTTGACCACTTCCGATGCGGAAGACGATGTCGTCCGCAGCTATAAGCTCCATGCCAACGGTTATGTGACGAAACCTGCTTATATTGAGCAGTTTGCGGCGGTCGTGCGGTCCATCGAGGACTTCTGGATGCGGGTCGCCCAACTCCCCCCTCACTGCGGTACGCGCAAGTAAATCAACCAGTTCCCGTCTTCGCAATCGCCGCCGTGCGCATGGAGCGCACGAGTGCGTTGCAAACGATCCGAATGCATTTCTCCGCCGCGCAGCCGCGAATCACCAAGGTGAGGTCTCGGATCTATTTGACGGCGGGCAAGACTTCAATCCGAACACGGACGACGCCAGAATCAATCATTCCGATCCAGCGTGCGGCCGCCATGGAGAGGTCTACAATGCGGCCCTTTACGAAGGGTCCTCGGTCATTGATATCGACCACTACAGACCGGTCGTTCTTCAGGTTTGTCACTTTCGCTTTGGTGCCCAAAGGCAAGTTCGGGTGCGCCGCTGTAAGCTTTTCCTTGTCATACACCTCTCCGCTTGCCGTGCGGCGACCATGGAAAGGCTCGCCATACCAACTTGCAAGTCCAGTAACAACAGGGCCCTTGACCGAAGTTGCGTTCCGTTCGACACCGGATGCCCTGGTCTGGCCGGGTACGAAAAAGAATAAGATTCCCCCTATCGCGAGCGTAGCCATCAATCGCTTGGCAATTCGTAACGTTAGCTTTCCTCTGTTGCCGGGACTTCCCGTGGCCTCTACTGTGCCCATACGTCGACCCATTTCTTTATCGTCAAGATCGTTTCACCCGGTCTGTAGTCAACCTTGCACTCATCCAATGACTGGCGTAGCCGGTTCGCAAAGAACAACTCATGGAATTTCTTTGTCAGCGAAGTGCGTGCAATCACGACGATTCCAGCTTTCCCGCTTTCCGGGCAAATAGAAATGGCAATCTCTCCCGGAAGAGCGGATTCTAGAATGTTGCGTGCCATCTCGGAGATAACAGTGGAGACGACGGTTAGGTCGGTGCTCTTGAAACCGGCACGCTCCGCCACTTCCCGCCCCGCCAGTCGGGCTGTGACGATGTCGGAGGCCGAGGAAACGGAGATGGTAATTTCGTACATGGGTCTCCCTTCTCCTGGCGCGATTCCTCTTGCGATGCCCATCCCAGACGTTGTGATTGGGCTGCCTGACATCGCGAAAAACCCCATCACCTTCCTCCTTTCATCCTGACTTCCTGTTCCTCACCTTCATCATCAGCATCAGTTTTCAGATGACGCAAGCAGTCTGCCAAAGCCCTTCCGGGGCTAAGACAAGGGATCGGATTTCAGTTAAGCGCCAAATTTTTCAGTGGTTTTCGCCGACTGCTGGGACGGGTGTAAGAGGAACATTCCAGGCCATGGGGACCTAATACGAAAGGATTGCAGAGGCCCTTTCAGGGAAAAATTCCCCGCCACGATGCCACGATGACGATTGAGAACCGAGAGGAGGATTTCGCTAGAAGCTTGCAAGTGATTGTTTCAAAAAATGTTGCGCCTTGGATCTCGAAACTGGAAAGTCAGTTGCGAGTTTGCGGGATAGTTGTGCGAAGAGGAGGAAATTATGAAGGCCAAAATCTTCTGGATGGTATTGATTGCTCTTCTGCTGGGTATGACGAAAGCGGCGGCGGAGGATCGGATCAGAGTATATCTGCCGTTCGAAACGAGAGTGGGGAACACAATTCTTCCACCATCTGAATACACAATCCGTCAAGTATCGGGCACGATTCTTCAGTTTGTGAGGAACCCTCGCGACCCGGCAACTGTGGAGGTGGAGGCAATGGTGATGACGATTCCAACGGACAGCAACAAGGTAAGTGCAGAGACCAGGGTCGTCCTGCACCGCTTCGGCAACAGCCACTACATCGACAAGATCTGGGTCCAGGGGAAGGGCTCCGGCTATGAGTTTGTGCTGCCGGAGAGCTTGCGGTCACTCGAACGGGAACGGTCGTTCGTTTCCATCTACTACGATCCATCCTGGGTTGAAGAATGACATAAAGTCTTCTGGATTGCCGCTGCCGATCCGCCTGCTGGACCGGAGCGGCAACTTCGAGGACGGCCTGGGTTTGATCTCTTCCCCGGCGACTTTACACTCTGACTCGGTCGAAAACAAGGTACCGGAGGACCAGGTTCACAAGGCTCAATATGATGGCCGCAAAGAAAGCCGAGAGGAAATCTTGGACCCGAAATCCCGGCACCAGCCAGGACGAGAGTTCCAACATGAGGGCATTGATCACGAACCAAAAAATGCCCAGCGTCAGAATCGTGAGCGGGAACGTGACAATTCTTAGAAAGAGCCCGAGGGTGGAGTTGACCAGGCCGATGACAACTGCAGCCAGCAATGCCGCAATGAACCCGCTGATCTCAAACCCACGGACTACATGAGCCACGATCAGCAGGCTCAAGGCGCTGAGCACCCAGGTAAGAAGCAACTCTCGCACAGCAGTCCCTTCCCGTGCCGCCCCGTCATGATCTCAAGCTGCCAGCGAAATGGCAACACCGGACAATGGTTCTATTGCACCGGAATCGTAACTGTGTTGGACACGACTCCTCCAATACTGATGCGCACCGGTATGCTGCTACTGATGCGGACATTCGAGGGAATCCTAAAATTTACTTGGTTCAATCCCACACAGCATCCCGAGAGGCCGGCAAACTCTGGGGCGATCGGGAGGTTGTCAACAAAAACGGTTACAGGCGTCGAGGTGCTTGACGTCCCGTTTGCCCTCATGCCGGTCTGAACGGCAGGCGACACCTGCCCGAGTCCTGTCGCATAGAGTATTACAACTTCTCCAGGTCGGGCAGGGCTTTGAGACGAAACGGGGACTCCATTGGCATGAGTGATTGCTCCCGCTCCTTGCCCGTCCTGCGACCAGGTAAAAACACCCGGAGAAAATGGGCTAGCTGAGATCGACTGAGCCGCGCTGGCTCGTCCGTTCACCGTCACCTGAATTGTGCTTGAGGTTCCACTCAGTTCTGCCGGGATCTGGATGCCGAGTTGCGTTGGCGTGGCGTAGAAAATCGGTACCGCCGTGCCGTTGACGGTTACTCGCGTCCCTGCCATGGTAGTATTGAGTCTGCCATCGCTTTGGAATGCGGGATTGCAGCTCGGCGCCACGCAAGAACTCCCATCGGTCAGATTGCTTCCGAAAACCGCGGCAATGATCCCTGGCGCCATCCGGAGGGAAGCGCGCGTATAACTCGCATTATTGACTACACCTCCCGAGGATACACTGGGCGATCCTGTTCCGCCTCCACCCGAAGGGCCTGACGATGGAAGGGGTAATGCAGGCGCGCCGGCACCGGAAATTCTCCGAATGCGGTTGTTGAACATATCTCCGACGAAAAGGGCCCCGGAAGCATTCATCGCGACCGCCCATGGCAAGTTGAACGTAGCTGCGAGGGCGGAACCTCCATCGCCTGAAAAGCCATCAAACCCTGTTCCGGCAACGGTGCTGATTGTACCGTTCGATGTGACCTTGCGGATCCGATAGTTCGCCGTGTCGGCTATGAAAAGTGTTCCAGCGGAGTCCACTACCACGTCCTCCGGGGTATTGAGCCTGGCGGAGACAGCAGCTCCGCCGTCCCCCGAGAAACCCCCCGTGTCGGTTCCGGCGCCCGTACCGTTCCCAGCGGCGTTGAAAATGATGCCTCCGGCCGTCACTTCTCGCACGACATGGTTGCCTGCATCTGCGATGTATAAATTGTTGGCAGAGTCCAGGGCAATGCCGACGGGAAATCGAAGACGCGCCGAAGTGGCCGATCCCCCATTGCCGGAATAGCCCTGCACGCCGTTACCAGCCACTGTGGTGATGGTGCCGCTCGTTGTCATCTTTCTCACGCGGTGGTTCGATGCGTCTGCGATGTAGAGGTTCCCCGATGCGTCCAGAGCAATGCTCACGGGACGGTTCAGCTGCGCGTTTACAGCGGCCTGGTTGTCGCCGTTGAAGCCGAACGTTCCGGTTCCGGCGATCGTCGAGATGGTTCCTCCGGGCGATATCTTGCGGATGCGGTGATTGCCTGAATCCGCAATATAGATGTTTCCTGAGGCATCTGCGAGAACGTCTTCCGGTTGGTTCAACTGCGCATTCGGAGCCAGTACTCCATCTCCCGAGAATCCTGCAGTGCCGTTTCCCGCAAATGTCGTAATCACCCCGCCAGGAGTCACCCGGCGGATCCGGTGGTTTAGTTCATCGGCGATGTACATGTTTCCCGAGGCGTCAAAGGCGACTCCCCTGGGATGATTCATGGCAGCGCTCGTTGCTTGACCCCCGTCCCCGCTGAACGATGCCGCCCCATTTCCTGCCACGGTGGTGACAGTCTGAGCCCCGGCGGATGCAACCCCGAGTGCAACTACTACTGCCAATGCAACGATGGTTGACATCGTCGGTCGAGGACCTTTCGCAGGGAGCCATAACAAGGCCATTGGTCTCCTCTGAAACAGTACTCTTGGCATTCCTACCTCCGTCCAGGCTTGCAGTTCAGAACCGGGTGAGCCCGCTTCTGAAATCCGCCTGGTGTGTTCTCTCATATATCCAAGTGGGTAGGCAGGCAACTTCTCCTCCAAACTTCGATTAGTTGATGGAAAAGAACTTAGAAGGCTAGAGTAGGGGGCAACCCTGAGAATCATGCTTCCTCTCTTGAAGCATTTGCATTCTCTCCGTTTCCACCTTAGAGGGGAGACATACTCTCGCTGACCGAGAAGTTGGTTGCGGAGTCGAGGGCTCCCGAGGCGGATGAAGAACGGCGCGTGCCATCAACAAATGATTACCGTGTGCTTCGGAGAGAAGGGTCATTCCATTTCCCCGGAGAGGCGATTAACTTTCTTACCGTGCTGCACTTCACTTGATCCCGATGATCCCGAACAACTTGCTTGTTTGCTCCTTCCCGAATACTTTAATTGGCATGGTTCGTGCTTCTTTGCACTGTGATTCCATATCGGTATCACGGGAGGACAAATGAAACGCACGATGCTGGCGATTGCACTAACTACAGCTTTGGGAATCGTCCCGGCTGCATCAGCTCAAAACAACGGAGAGGTCGGCGTTTTTGCCAACTACTTTCGGCATGGGAGCGAACCTCCTGTGAATATGTGGGGGCTGGGAGGGCGGTTTTCGTTCAATGTCCATGAAAGCGTTCAATTAGAAGCTGAGATGGCATATGACTTTAACCGTGCTTTTACGGAGGGATTTCTTGACACGACCACGACAATTGCTACCCTCTCTTTCCAACGTTCGCACTTGCGAGTGCTCCACGGACTGTTCGGACCAAAGTTCCAGACAGGAGGCGGCCCAATTCGTGCTTTTGTCACTCTCAAAGGGGGATTCATCAACTTCCGCTTTGATGACCGCCCTGCAACGTTCGGAACATTTGCCAGTACGGTGGATGAACTCCGCCTGTCAGATGTTTCCGGTGTGTTGTACCCGGGAGGTGGCGTTGAGTTCTATGCATGGATATTCGGCTTGCGGTTGGATGTAGGAGACGAGATCTATTTCCGAGACGGCGCCCGCAATAATCTAAGAATCAGTTTCGGGCCGCACATTCGATTCTGAGCTGGTTGGAGATACTGGCTGGCACAAGGATGATTTTGGTCTTTGACGATTCCAAAAGGTTCTGGGGAATTTATGGACTGCCACGCCGCAAGCCGCAGAATCAGGGAACATTTCCCCGGTCGGCATGGAGTCCCCATCGAACCACCGGCTAGCGTCTCGGCTCCTAACTCATTGCAGCATAAGTTCGTTTGCGGGAATGGACAACAGCTTGCAATTCCCCAATACGAATGGAAGGAGGTGTACAGATGAAATCGAGAAACTTCCATGGTTTGAACCTGACGTTGATCGCAACTCTGATCTTGTTTGGTGCGACAGTTGCCGAAGGAATCGAACCCAGCAACAAGGCCGAGAAGCGGGTAGTGGAGGCTGCCCGAGTGGTGGACGAAATCATGGCGGCCCCAGATAAAGGCATTCCGGAGGAACTTCTATCGAACGCACACTGTGTAGCCGTGATCCCGTCCATGAAGCAGGCAGGATTCGTTTTCGGAGGCCGCTACGGCAAAGGCGTAATGACCTGCCGGCATCCGCAGGGGGCCGGGTGGACGGGGCCTTCGACGGTGCGCCTGGAAGGAGGCAGCTTCGGGCTGCAGATCGGGGGCTCATCGACGGACGTAGTTCTGCTCGTGATGAACGAGCGCGGCTCCGAGAAGCTGATGCAGAGCAAGTTTACCCTCGGGGCAGACGCTTCCGTAGCAGCAGGACCGGTAGGGCGGATGGCGCAGGCAGAGACCGATGCTCTGATGCACGCCAAGATTCTCGCCTATTCGCGCTCGCGAGGAATCTTTGCCGGCCTGACGCTGAGCGGAGCTACCTTGAGGCCGGATAACGATGATAACTGGGACCTTTACGGACGACGCGTGGAGCACGCGGCCATCCTGCAAGGCAACGTGGCGACACCCGCTTCGGGTGAAGTGCTCGGGGCCACGTTGAACAAGTATTCCACGCGTGAAGCGTAGCGTGGATTTGCGTAAGCAAGTCGAATCGTAATGTGGATCAGAAGAGGAAGAAGGAGGAACAAATCATGCAAAGCAGAACCATCATATTTGCAATCGGACTCATGCTGGGTCTGACCCTGTTATCAGGGCCCAATCTCCAGGCGAACACACTCGACAAGAAGACGATCATCATGTTCCCTGAGCCAATGGAGATCCCCGGCATGGTTCTCCCCGCCGGTGAATACGTCGTCAAGCGGGCGGACGGCTCGCTGCCGAACGTGATCCGGTTCACCAATATGGACGAAACCGAGGTGTTTGCAACCGTACACGCGATTCCGACACAACGCTCAACACCTTCCGACAAGGTGGAGATCGTAACGGAAGAGCGGCCGGTCGGCTCGCCGGAGGCGATCAAGAAGTGGTTCTACCCGGGTGAACTGACTGGGGCGGAGTTCGTCTATCCGAAGAGCGGGAACTTGCTGGCGGCGTCCACGCCACCCGTGCTTTTCCCGTCAGCACAGGCTGCCGAAACGGAACCGGCTGTGACTCTTCCCGCCGAGGAACCGGAGGAAGCAGGACCCACGGCAGAGTTTGAGGAACCGCTTGAGGAGCAGCCATCGGAAGAGCCGGTAGAATTAGCACAGGCGCAACCGCCGGCTACGCCCGCGCCGGGAGCAACGCAAGCGCAACCTGCACGGCAGCAGGCGCCTTCCGGACAAGGACAATCTCAAGCCCCTGCGCAAGAGCTCCCGCAAACGGCCACCGGTCTAACCCTGGCGAGCATGCTGGGAGGGCTTGCCATTTTCGGGGGAGCAATGCTCCGGAGGCTTTCCCGCCGCTTGAGTTAATTCAATAGCGAGTTTCCCCTGGCACCGGAGGTCCGTGGGGCTGAAGGTGCCAGGGCTCCATTTTCGGAGTGGGCCAGAGTGAACTTTCCTTTCGATCGAATCGGTAAGGCTCTCATGGCGATTGGGATGCTGACGCTGGCCTATGCGGCCGGTGTTCGGGTCTATGGGGAAGCATATCAGGCTTACACGCAAAGGGCCTTCCTCGAATCACTCCAAGCATCGAATTCTGGATCGCCTTCGTCGGCAGCAGCGAAGACAAGTTCCCAAAAATCGCAAGCCGTGATCGGGCGACTTGACATTCCGAGTGTCAATCTTTCCGTGATGGTTTTAGAAGGGGTGGGAGATTCCGAATTGCGATTGGGTGCGGGCCATGTCCCGGGCACTGCTCTTCCCGGCGAAGTGGGAAACATGGGGATCGCAGGGCATCGTGACACCTTCTTCCGGCCATTGCGAAAGATTCAGGAGAACGACGTAATTACCCTGACAACTCTTCAAGGAACTTTCAGGTACCGGGTGGAAGCGACCTGGATCACTCAACCGGACGATATCGCAGTCTTGGAGAGCAACTCGGAATCGCTTCTAACATTGGTCACCTGTCATCCCTTTTCCTACATCGGGTCCGCTCCGGATCGGTTCATTGTACGGGCAAGAAAGGTCCCTTCATGACAAAACAAGGATCAACAACGCAAGCGTTGCAATTCTTTCAACAATCAACCGACTTCCGGTGGGGAGTTCGGTAGTTGCGGGCATTTGTTCGCTGGTGCTTTTCCACTGCAAGCTCACTCTGTGCACCTCCTTCCGTGCCGGATGGGTGCCTTAAGATAGAAATGGTGTTCTGGAAAATGCGATATCAGGTTCTAATTTGCGACTATGATGGGACCCTGGCGCAAGGGTCCAGCGTTGCGGAGTCTACCATCGCTTCCTTAGAAGACATTCTATCTTCGGGCCGCAAGCTTCTGATGGCTACTGGCCGCCAGTTGGAGGAACTTCTTGCAATCTTTCCGCGCTCAGATCTGTTCGAGCGCATCATAGTGGAGAACGGGGCTGTGCTGTATGCTCCCCGCACACAAAGGACGCAAATGCTGGCGGAACCGCCGCCACAGAAAGTTTTTAAAGAATTTGTTGGCCGTGGAATTTTGCCTATTGCAACCGGCAAAGTAATCATTTCCACAAGACAGCCTCACGAGGCAGCGGCTGTCGAAATCATCCGCGATCTAGGCCTGGACCTGCAGGTGGTCTTTAACAAAGGCGCAGTTATGATACTTCCTCAAGGCGTCAACAAAGCTACGGGGATACTGGCAGCGCTCCGGGAGTTAGGAATTTCTATACATAACGCAATTGGTATTGGAGACGCCGAAAATGACCATTCCTTTCTGAGCCGCTGCGAATGTTCTGCGGCAGTCGCCAACGCCCTGGAGGCCGTTCGGGAAAGAGTCGATGTGACCATGACCCGCCACCACGGTCGAGGTGTCGAAGAACTGATCGGGAAATTGCTCGCTACGGATCTGGTGGAAATCGACGGGCGGCTGGCTCGTCACCACCTTCTATTGGGGACCACCGGATCTGGCGCGGAGGTGCGGATCTCCCCCTTTGGAAGCTCCGTTCTGATTGCGGGACCGTCGGGCAGCGGAAAATCGAGCGTGGTGACCGCGGTACTCGAACGGTTGGCGAGGTCTGATTACCAGTTTTGCGTAATTGACCCCGAAGGCGATTACCAGATGCTGCAGCATGCAGTCGTAGTAGGAGATGCAAAAAGCGTTCCGTCAATCGACGGAATCATCCAACTTCTTAGCCAGTTCAGTAATCCTGTGGTCAACTTGCTTGGCGTTCCGCTTTCGGATCGTCCCGCCTTTGGCGAGTTACTGCTCGAGAAGATTGTCGAACTGCAATCGAGAACTGGGCATCCCCATTGGATTGTTCTGGACGAAGCCCATCATTTACTGCCCGCATCCTTTCGGCGGGGCGCTCCACCGTCGCTGGGGATGAGTTCCTCGATTCTGATTACCGTGCATCCCAATCAGGTAAGGCCGGAGGTTCTGGCTGGCATAAACCTCGCGATTGCGGTAGGGGCCTCACCGGATCAAACTCTCATCGAATTCAGCAAGCAAGCTAGTCTGCCTAAGCCAACTTTATCTGGCAAAGATTTGGGCGGAACGCGCGTGCATGTCTGGCGGTGTAGGGACTCAACAGACGCCTTTGCTGTCCGAGTCGAACCCAGTGAGATAGAAGGCCGTCGCCATAAGCGCAAATATGCCGAAGGCGATATCAAAGAAAAGAGCTTTCACTTTCGCGGCCCGAAGGAAAAGCTGAACCTGCGGGCGCAGAACCTGATAACGTTCGTTCAGCTCGCGGAGGGCGTGGACGATGAAACCTGGTTGTTCCACTTGCGTCGCAGCGAATATTCCCATTGGATCAAGTCAGCCATCAAGGACGACGATCTCGCACGGCGAGTAGCTGCAGTTGAGCGGGCAAATATCCCTGCCTCGGAGAGTCGTGCACAAATCAAGGAGGCCATTGAGGACTTGTATACGGATTCGTCGCAGCACAACGCTACGGCTTGACTTCGTCGCAGATTCTTGTCCGCTATGAGTATTGTCATTCTCCTAGAGGGCACTGCGGCACCACACCTAAGTTGCTAGGGAGACACAAATGCTCGCCTGAAACCCTTTGTTCTCATGTGCCTGCCTTTTGGGTCAGGGATGGCAAGAGGTGTGCTGGCACACCTTCCGTGATCTGACAACAAATCGCCCGTGGGAATTGGGGCGAAAGGGAGGACTCGCATGAAGACACATCTCTTGACCCTTTCTCTCCTTCTATCGGCAGTTGTCCTTTGGGGGATAGGCGCAGGACTTGCGCAGCGCCCCCCTTCGGTACGAGCTATCGAGCGCCTGGAAAGAGAAGTGCGCCACGAACTTGTGATGCTCCCTTATTACTCCGTCTTTGACAACTTGGAGTACAAGGTGGAGGGCTATCAGGTAACCCTCATGGGCCAAGTGACACGGCCTAACCTGAAATCAGATGCTGAAAACGCCGTGCGGCGGATTGAGGGAGTCGAAACGGTGGCGAATCAGATCGAAGTGCTGCCCCCGTCTCCAATGGATGACCAAATTCGCCGAGCGGTCTACTACTCGCTCTTTTCGGAAAGAAGTCCACTGTTTCGCTACGGCTGGGGAGCTGTGCCTCCGATTCACATCATTGTGAAGAACGGGAGGGTAACACTCTCCGGCGTAGTAGACAACGAAACGGATAAGAATACCGCTACCCTGCTCACCAAACAGGTTTCTGGAATCTTCTCAGTGACGAACAATCTGCAGGTGGCCGGCTAGATGAGGGAAATCTGGCGCTGTTCTGCACGATGCCGGTAGTCCCCCAGAATTGGGGCTAGTACACGGAATGGGGCCGTGATGTCAATTTCGGATTGCCAAGGCTTATCGTCCCAATCAAAAGGGAGCGCGTGGCGAAGAAGATGTTCCGAATAGAGATCGACAGCTTGGGCGAAGTCCGGGTACCGGTCGAGTCGCTCTATGGCGCGCAAACACAGCGTGCCCTGGAAAACTTCCCCATCAGTGGCCTCCGATTTCCCCGGGCATTCTTGCGTGCCTTGGGGATGATCAAATGTGCTTCCGCCTTGGTGAATCGGGAACTCGGGCTGCTCGAGCCAACGATGGCTATCGCGATTGCGGAGTCCGCCCAGGAGGTTTCCGATGGAAATCATGACGATCAGTTTCCGCTTGACATCTTCCAGACGGGATCCGGGACTAGCACGAACATGAATGCCAACGAAGTGATCGCCCGTTTGGCAACACAGAGGTTGGGTGACAAGGTCCACCCAAACGACCACGTCAATCTATGCCAGAGCAGCAATGACGTAATCCCCTCCGCCATCCATATTAGTGCCTACGAGGAAGTGAATGACAAATTGCTCCCCTCGCTGGAACGGCTATATCGTTCTATTTGTGACAAAGCTGCATCACTGGATCACGTAGTCAAGACCGGACGTACTCATCTCATGGATGCCGTGCCCATTCGGATGGCTCAGGAGCTTTCAGGCTGGTCATTCCAGTTACTGCAAGGCAAGGAGCGTGTAACCAGCTCCTTGCCGCGCTTGGCGGCGTTGGCGCTTGGCGGCACAGCCGTGGGAACCTCCTTCAATGCGCACCCGGAATTTGGAACCCGTACGGCAGCCCTGCTGGCCAAGCAAACTGGTTTGCCACTGAGATCCAGTTCGAACTATTTCGCAAGTATAAGCAGTCAAGACACCGCGGTCGAATTGAGCGGTCACCTGAAGACGATTGCGGTTTCATTGATGAAGATTTCCAATGACCTGCGATGGATGAACAGTGGCCCCTACGCAGGCCTTGGGGAAATTAGCCTGCCGGTCCTGCAACCTGGGAGCAGCATGATGCCCGACAAGGTGAACCCAGTCATTCCGGAGGCAGTGGCGATGGTTTGTGCACAGGTGATCGGCAACGACCTTACCGTCACGGTTGCAGGCCAATCTGGCAATTTTCAGATCAACGTCATGTTGCCTGTCATCGGCCACAATTTGTTGCAAAGCATCGGCCTCCTCGCCAATGCTGCGGGACTGCTGGCAGACAAGGCCATTCGTGACTTTCGGGTCAATGAAGCCAGGCTCGCGTCTCTGAGTGAACGCAGTCCCATATTGGCAACCGCTCTGACCACCCTGATCGGTTATGACAAAGCCGCTCAGATCGGCGCACGGGCTCGCACGGAACAGCGTGTCCTAAAAGATGTTGCCAAAGCGATGACCGACCTTCCTTCCGATGAGCTGGAGCGTTTGCTTGACCCTCGGCGAATGACGAAAGGGGGGTTCCCGGATAAGTCGTTCTAGTGAGTCTCCAAGGTCGTTGCTTAGTGGAGTCGCCGAGGTCAGGCCTGTTCGGACTGGGTAAAGACCTTCGTCCTATCGATCATCCTTCACCTAGTAGTGGAATCCAGGTTCCTATATCCTGCAATCAGGTCAGTACAAATGAGGAATATTTCCTCGTGTGATTTTCGATGGGCGTGTTGGAAGTTGCGGTGTTAGTTTCGAGAATCCAACGGCATCATGAGGATACACAGCATTGTCAATTTGGCAAACAACGTGCAACTGAACAGAGAACTCGATGTCCTCTTGCGGAACAGTTCCCAGTTCTTGGTGAGGCGTCAACAGTCCGACGGTTCAAGAAAATATTTGTGCGACATTGTTCGGCAATTGCAAAACCAGTGGCCTGGAGTCATGGCATGCCGCTAGTCCCAGAGATGGACGCCCGAGCATTGTTAGATATTGCGCTTGTGGCGTTCCTTGTTTATATCATGATCTGCTGGATCAGAAAGGCTAAGGCTGGATCGGCGTTTGTCGGAATTCTCATACTGGGAGGTGTTTATGTCCTCGTCCGTCAAATGGAACTTCAGTTGGCGACGTGGATTCTACAAGGGTTTTTCGCTGTTTCCTTGATCCTGCTTGTGGTCATCTTTCAGAATGAATTGCGACAAGGCCTTGAGAGGATTGCGGTTTGGAGTCTGCTAAGAAGGAAGGGGAATCCATCCTCGAACGAAACGATCCAATCCCTGCTGGACGCTCTTGGCCAATTGGCGGTTCGTCGCCATGGGGCGCTTGTAGTCATTCCGGGCGATGATCCACTGGATCGTCACCTGCAAGGAGGCATCCCACTTCAGGGCCGGCTCAGTTGTGCCTTGCTCCTCAGCTTGTTTGATCCTGACTCCGTCGGACACGATGGCGCGGTCATTGTGGAGGGCGACCAGGTGATGCGCTTCTCCGTGCAGTTGCCCTTGTCCCTCGATTTCGAACAACTTGGCCAGCGCGGAACGCGGCACGGCGCGGCTCTCGGCCTCGCAGAGCGAACCGACGCCTTCTGCATTGTGGTTTCAGAAGAACAAGGAACGATTTCCGTCGCGCACAATTCATCCTTAGACCATCTCAATGGTTTGGATGAATTGCAGGAATTGATGGGAAAATTCCTCATGGGAAAAGAGGGACCACCGAGGGACCACACCGCTCTACTCCTGTCCCTGCGAAAACATTGGCTCGAAAAGGTGGCTTCTGTCGGCCTGGCCTTGGGTCTTTGGGTGATGTTTGTTTCCGGAGCGCAAGGAATTCAGCAGATCTTTCAAGTTCCTGTACGGTTGGACAATGTTCCAAATGGTTTTATGATCCAAAATGTCGCCCCTCCGGAGATTGAAGTAACTCTCTCTGGAGCAAGGCGGGAGTTTTACTTGCTGGACCAAAGCCAACTGGAAGTGCGAGTAGACGCCTCCCAGGTCCGCCCGGGAAGAACGACCTTTCAAATATCGAAAGAACAGGTGAAGCACCCCGACAGCTTGAGCACCATAGAAATGAAGCCGCGGCTCTTAGAGGTGTCCGCCGGTGTAGAGGAACCCCCCGAATCCTCTGCTCAGCAGCGCGAGGAAGGGAATTGATTTATTGAGCATCGGGTTTTTATAGCGCGTTCTTCAACCGACGAGAACTGTAAAAGAGCCGTTGAACCTGTCTACGGCCCCGCGCGCCCGGGCGACATCCTCCATTCAATGGCCGATATCAGCCAAGCCCGTGAAGCCCTCGGATACGAGCCAAAGGTCCTGCTTGAAGAGGGGTTGCGACGCACGGTGGCGTGGTATCGGGAGAATCAGAAGCGGTTTTATTAATACAAACCCAAATCGTAGCCCCCCTCCACCGGATAGCGCTGCAAGGCCTACCCTGTAGGCCTTGCAATGAATTTCACCTTACACTGCACCGTGCTCTCTTCTGCGCGCTTGGTTCAGAATCTGGGAGACTCCTGTGACGGAACCTCGGGAGGGGCCGGATTGGCCTCTTCTCCCCGGGGTTGCGCTTCAGAGGGAGCCGCTGATTCTTCGTGATCGATCTGTTCGATTTTCTCCGCTATGGCGTTCTCACCCTCCGCCCGGTATTGGATCCGGAGCCAGGTCCCGCCGCTGCCCGTCAGACCTTGGACACCTTCGGCCTGGCCGGCCACTTCCGTCTGATCATCATAATGGAACAGCATTTCCTTATCGTTTGCATCAACGATGAGAAAGATTTTCTTGTCTGGATCCACAGCCTTGAGTTTTCCCTCCTGTTCGAGCCCAGCTATGGGCTGAGCGGACTTAGTTTGAGTTTGGTCTTGTGCGGGTTCAGCGGATTGGGACTGGTCTTGGTCGGGTTGCGTTTCGGTTTGGTTTGGTTGTTGTTCGTCCTGCCCCAAAAGAACGTTTTGAGGGACGCTGGCCAAAAGCAGAATGACACCAAATATTAGCATCCAACGAACTGTATCCTTCATTTTCCTATACCTCCTAAACAGTTAAAAAGCAATTCAATCTCCATTGGAATCGCGGGCAAGAAAGGGGCCACACTGCACAAGAAGTCCGTAACTTTGCGATCAGATAGAACTTGCTACAGTTTGTCGCCGCGTTTTCCAGCTCCGTGGAGTTGTGCGCGGCCAGGGAAAATAGGAAGTACAGGAAAGATTTCCCGAGACTGCTACCATGTCCTGTCGGAATTGAGATAACTATGCGGTTAGCATAGTGGAGCCTCTCTACCACCGTTCCGTGTAATTTCTCTACCACAGCATTTGGGAATAGATTCATGATGCACGATCGTCGTCAACGGGCGCAGGCAAACAGTGCACAGCGGCATCATCCCTGTAATTTTTCCAGATTACCGCATCCATGTGCCTTAGATTCAGCGGAGAAGGGCTTGAAGAGAATCACGCCTTTATACCGCTGGGTGATGGTCTTTCCAGGCCGTGGACGTGAATATACAAGCCTTTAACAATTGAGCGCGGGAGCGTGTTCCATTTGGCATATTGCTTGCATTGGGTACGGGCGTCCCCCGAATGAATACAACCAGGAGGATATCTGTGATGAGGATGAAACTTTTTCTGGTCCCAATGGTATTGGCATTGTTCGCAACTCCCGCAAGCCTGTGGAGCGGCCAAGCGGCTCAGGAGCCAAGCCAAGCTCCCGGGCAAGCATCTCCGACTCTTCAGACCGCCGCTGGAGAACTCTCCCGGGTAGCTCCGGAAAGCAAGGCATTTTGGATCAAGGCTGCCGACGGAAGTGAAATGCAGTTCAAGTATACTGACGTTACAGAGGTGACGGGGGAAGCCGACTCGGCAGAAGGCCTCGCCAACATGAGTGGAAACAGAGTCCGTGTCCAATTCCAGGAGCTGGCTGGGGAGAAGCTCGCCGCCAAAATTGAAGTGCTTCCGCGTGCCTGAATCGTTCCAGGACCGGAGGTCCCTATTGTTGAATCCGGAAAACTCTGGCGATAGAGGGGGCAGGCGTGGCAAAAAGCCGTGGAAGTGGACCTTCTTGGGAGGGACACTTGGGCGGATTCGAATATCATGAGTTGGCTCGGGGACCATCATGGCCTCCGACAGCATACCCCCTCTCTCCGGAGGGCATGCCCCGAGCTACACTAATCATTGATGGAAGGAGATGCGTAATGAGAAAAACGTTACTGTTCGTGCCGATGCTTGCTCTGTTTCCATGGATAGCCTGCAATGAACAGCCGGCCAGCCCGACAGCACAAGGAGGGGATTATCAGGAACTCCCACCTGCACAGGCGCCTGCCTTGCAAGCTATGGAGGGAATGCTTACAAAGGTAGACCCGGCCGGGAAGATGATTTGGATTCGAACGGCTGATGGAATAGAGAGCAGGTTTAGCTATTCCGATTTGACCCTGGTGGCCGGGGCCGATAATACAGTGGAAGGGCTGGCAAAGATGAATGGATCGCGTGTGAGAATCCGGTATACGGTCAGTGGGGCGGGCTATGCCGCTGAAGAGATCGAAATTCTTTCCGGCCAAACACCGGATCCTGCGGAGCGGATACCTGGAGATCGAGGGAGATAATTGGATCCAAGTGTACCATTTGAGAAATCTGTCCCTTGACCCTCCCAGGGACAGCGCGGATCGTTTTATGGCGCGGGGCGGAAAGGTTTATCTCTGGCTCACCGCGGCCAGGAATGCTTCCATGGCTCCCTTTCCGCCCTCCGCGCCGCCAGACACCTCTCTGACAAGCACCAGACTTCCCCGGCCATATGACTCGCAGACCGCGGAATTGTAGCTTGAATACCTGGGAGGGAGAAATGAATACAAGCGACGATGACCCCACTAGCCGTGTGCTGGTGGAGAAAGTATTGGCGACTGAAGAGGACACCCTGAGGTATGCGGAAGTTGTTGGACAAGCTGAGTGAGAGAGCGGACTGAGAAGATTCTTGATTCCCCCCGTCATGATCTCGTGGATGAGGCAGCTCAGGAGTTCTTCCCCGCGAGCAATCCACCTTCCTGGACCACCGGGAGCGCGCCAAGGAAGAACCGTGCCTCATGATCTCCTGAGGGCAGTGCGCCCTCTTCCTTCTTCACGGAAGCCCACGACTATTCTCAGGTCACGAATCACCGGCTATGCTGGATCTGACAACCTCTACCTCACCATCACACGGTAGTAGTTCCAGTCCCAATCTTTTTCTCGGATCGCCAGCAGATATGAGCCTGGCGTCAGGGCGGTTAGGTCGAGCTGTACTTCGAGAACAGCAATCTGGTTTCGCAAGATCGCCGGTCCTGAGGCCGCCAGGATAGGCTTCTCTGGTTGCTCGGGTTCGGTCCCGGTTGGTAAAAGGATTGAAAGTGCTAGACGGCGTCGTGGCAGATCGAGCGGGCCACCCGATGATGTCGAGCCGCCTCGTACAAGGGACATGCTCCGCAGATCCAATGTACTCGATTCATAGGGAGGCAGCGGTTCGGGGCCCACAATGCGTCCCTGCATTGCCAGCCAGGCAACAATGCCCAGAGTTAAAAAGACAGAGGCAGCAATTCCCACGACAATTCGGGTATTTCGGGAGGCTCGGGCTTTCTGCTGGAAGGCCGCGAATTCGCGCGTGCAGGGGGAGCACGTTGCAAAATGCGTCCACCAAAGACTTGCCTTTTCACCGCGGAGCTTGCCAAACGCCATCGCCTTTATCGTCTCCGAATCCGCGCAGCCCTTTCTCTCCGGATTCGGAAACTGGTTCAGGAAAAGTTCTTTGGTGCCCTTTAGCAATTTCTCTTCCTGGGTTGTAGAGAGTTCCTTCTGGTTCTCTGAAGAACCCTTCGGATCTAAGCTCATATCATTCTCAAGAGGCATATCAGCCTACAGTTCAATCTCGTCTCGTCCTTCCGCTTTTGCATTGCATGAGGTAGTCTCGTAGCTTCTTCAAACCGCGCAGGAACCGTTTCTTGGTCGCACCCTCGCCCAGGCCCAAGTCACGCCCAATCTGCTTCCATGGATGACCGAACGCCCGCCGGAATGCGACTTCCTTCATCCAATCGTCCATATGCTCGACTATTTCTTTCAGCTCCAACGAGTGTTCGAGATTCTCCACCCAATCCCAATCTTGCGTGGCTCTCAGGTCGGCTAATTCGGTGTTCGATGGATAGAACTCAATTACCCTCTGCTTCTTGAGCAGCCGCTTCAAGCGGTGGGCGAACGCACCAAAGACATAAGTGTCGAGATCGCGAATTCGCGTCAGCCGAAAGGTCCGGCGTAGAGTCTTCAAGACCGACTGGAGTGTTTGCTCCCAGACATCTCGGGCCAGACCCGTTTCATCGCCAAGGCCGCTATCATTCAGCTCCCGTCTTGCATAGGCTTCGGCGCGCGGCCATAGACCCGGGCTTCGTGGTGGATCTAATGGAGCAGCAGATCAAGCTCGAAGGCACCTTCACGTTACACTCCGAAACGGCGGCCAAGAACGGCGGCGACTTCGATTTCGACCTGATTTGCGTGGTTGAAGGAGACCAGTTTCCGTTGTTTGTTGAAAGCCGCTTCCACCACGAGGAGCGTCAGGTCAGCCAGAAGAACAAACCCGCTAAGCGGCGTAGTCCCTGGCTCAACCTGGCGCACGTTGCCAACGAGGCCAAGGGAAACCGGATTGGCTCGATCACAAACCAGATGATTTCCTGCTACACGGCAGGACTGAGAGACGAGGCTTACCAACTGGTAGACCAATTACAGAACGAGCTCGACAGCCTCAAGCACGGCACGGAGGTCGACCAGAAGCTGCTCTCCGAAATCTGGCAGAAGGTCCCACTTGCACCCTGGCTGCGGCTGAAGGATGAAGAACACGTCAGTCGCATGCCTCTGCACATCGAGGTTCTGGAGATCGACAAAGTGGGACACCTTTATAACCACGTCCGGAAGGAGGTCGAAGACTTCTTTTCCGGCCGATTGTCCGTTGGCGACTTCCACGGGCTCATCATGGGAGAGAAATTCACCGGCGAGATGTTCCGGGAATGCTCGCTCATGGCGAAAATCTACCGCGAACAAGTGAAACAGCTGATGGAGGAGCGCGACCGCCTGGAGAAGATACTCCAGCAAGCCGAACTGGAACTTCAGGTCAAGCGCAGCGATCCCGAAGCTCGCAACGAAGTCTATACGCGCCGAAACGCGGCACGGAGCGCGCTTTACGCCAACAAGGAACGCTTTCGTGCCGACTTCAAGGCGTTGAAATCCATTATCAGGTCCTGGTCGGACGGCAAGAAAGACAATCGGCGCGGGTGGTGCCAGGCTCTCCACAGGGTCGTTTGTGGTGAGCAAGGCAATGGCTCGCTGCTGTTCTACGCTTTCCCACAGGAAGTCCTCGACAAGGTCGCGGAACGCACCGGGAGCACTCCGGTCCAGGTGAGAGTTCCCGAAACAGTAGAGGGTCAGGTCCGGCTCGACCAGGATGGCCGGGTGTTCTTCGTCACACCGCTTCCGAACGGCGACGGGACCACCATGCCGCACGAGGTGCTCCTGATGAAAATCAGTAACAGGGGGCACCTGATCCAGGACGGCCGGGTGATCGGTCGGATCCAACCCTTCCCGATTCAGGAAGGGTCGGGCGAGATCCGAGACGGGAAACTGACCTTTGAACATATCAGACAGCGGACTGCGGTGCGGTCGTCAAAGAACGGAAAGTTATGCGTGGAGGCGCCGACATCCGTTGCCCCGTTGCTGTGCTGCTTATGCAACCGTCCTCTGGCTTTGGAGCCTTCTACGGGAAACACCCACAACCGGTGTGCCGTTCAGGCTTTGAAAGAGTGACGAGTACACGTCCTTGGGGGCTCGGTCTACACGACCAGGCCCCCGAGGGTTTTCTCAACGTAGAAATAGACAAGGGGAGAAGAAACGATGCGAAGGGTATTAACAGTCTGCATGATCGTTGCAGTGGCTTTGCCCCCGGCCTGGGCGCAGAGGATTGAGACACACACGTCCGACCGGGAGCGGATCGTTCATGTGCAAACGGCACTGAACCACCTGACAGTCATCGAGGTCGGCGAGCCGGTCTTGACGGTGGCGGCCGGCAGTTCCGCGTTCAAGATCGAATGGAGAGAGAACAAGGTGTTCATCCAGCCGACCGAGCCTGACTTGGCGACCAACTTGTTTATCTGGACGGCTTCGGGACGGCTCAACTATGAACTCGAACCCGCGGGCTCGGTGAAGGCAATGGACTTTGCCATCGACCATCCCGCAGTTCGGCTGCCACCGGCTCCCCCCACAGTTCCGGCCGCGGTCCACGAACCAAAGGCTCCGGTTAACACCATGCTGGGGGGCCAGCCGATCCGCATGGACAGCTTTAAGGTGCCGAAAAACAGGGTGGTTATCCTGCTGAAGGATGTTTTCCGTGAGAACGATCAACTTTTCATTCGCTATGCGGTACTGAACGGCAGCAAGAAGGCATACGGCCCCGGTGAACTCCAGGCATTCACTCTGGATGTGCCTCCATCGGTCAAACTGCCTCGCCCGGCAAATCACCAGCTAACGGACGCCGAAGTAAAGCGAATCAAGAGTACCGTTCAAAGGTCTGTAGTAATTCTCGACATCGAGCTGCGGTCTCCGCTTGTGGAGCCCGGACGGGAAACAGTTGGAGTCGTAGGACTGAAGCTGCCGGCAGCGAAAGCGAATGGCCCCACCGTGCTGCGACTCAGTTTCCCCACTGACGGCAATCGGCCCATCAGCGCGTTCCTGGTGCTCTAAGTCATGGCCAGGGAGCGCACTGCGAAAGAGATCCACGGAATGCTCGTCAAGTATTTTAGGAGTCGGCCTGACCTGGGACTCTGGAAGAGCATCCTCGACCTGGTGCTTCAGCCTAAGAACCCGTTTGAGCCGCAGTTGCGGCGGCGGCCGAGAAGGGATTTCGTCTTGCTAGTAGTGCTAGCAGGAATGCCAGTTGGAGCATTCGTCTATTTCAACTTCTGGCTTTGAGGAAGACTGGCAATGGGATCTGAAACCCGAACGAGTATCACTCTCCGTTGTTAGGCATTTGTGCCTTCGAGACGAAGTCATGCTTAAGAAACTCGA
>Ga0326597_10003672_pt1 | contig 21966 bp, 24 predicted proteins | sample RVTome_12_FD_203789 | JGI IMG/M metagenome (GOLD analysis project Ga0326597, IMG submission 203789) | Soil microbial communities from uranium-contaminated site in the Upper Colorado River Basin, Wyoming, United States - RVT100D185 | ecosystem: Environmental > Terrestrial > Soil > Contaminated >...
TTGATCGTTCCGGAATCTGGCTTCAGCTCGCCAAGTAGTATGCGGAGGAGGGTGGTTTTGCCGACCCCGTTGTTGCCGATAATCCCGATGCGCTCGCCGCGCGTCACCCGTAACGAAAATTTCTTGAGTATCGTTTGCGCGCCGTAGCTGTGCGAAACATTGCGCACCTCGATAACTTTTCGCCCCGACAACAAGTCAGTTTCATTCACATGTATCTTCGGGCTGCGCGCGCGCTTAACCCGCTGCGCGCGCTCCTCACGCATGGCTTCCAACGCACGTACGCGGCCCTCGTTACGACTTTCGCGCGCCTTAATACCTTGTCGGATCCAAACCTCTTCCTCCGCAAGCTTCTTATCAAATTGGGAATTCTGTCGGTCTTCGTCACGATTCGCTTTTTCTTTCTGCCGGAGATAGTCGCGATAACCACCTGGCCAGCTGCGCATGATGCCGCGATCAATCTCCACGATTCGAGTCGCAACTCGGTCGACGAATTCACGATCGTGGGTGACAAATAGAAGGGCGCCGCTGTGATTGCGTACTTCGCGTTCGAGCCATTCGATGGTGCTGATATCCAGGTGATTGGTGGGTTCATCAAGCAGCAATAGCTCAGGCTTAGATACAAGCGCTTGTGCCAATGCCACACGGCGGCGCCATCCACCCGATAGTGAGCTCATTATTGCCGAGGCTGGTAAATCGAGTTGGCTCAACACGGAATCCACCTGTTGATCGACCGACCAACCGCCGCCAGCTTCGATAGCCCGCTGCAATGCTTCGAGCTCTTTTAAGTGCACCTTGCTCTCGAGTTCCTGGGCGGCCAAGGTTTCGAAACTGCGTATGCGGTCCGTCTGCACGCGCATACCCTCGGCAACCACATCGCGTACCGAACGGTCAGAGTCGGCTTCCAGAGCCTGATCAAGCTTGGCAACACGCAGCAATGCCGGGCGGTCGATACGGCCGTCATCCGGATCCAATTCGCCAGTCACCAGCTTGAGCGTCGACGATTTTCCCGTGCCGTTTCTGCCGATCAGGCACACGCGTTCCTCTGCAAAGATTTGCAGATTCGCGTTGACCAGAATCTTTTGATCTCCAAACGCCAATGAGACGTCGTTGAATCGCACGAGAAATGACATACGCTCAGTGGACTCTCAACGAGCCGATATGGGGTGCGCAATATAGCCGAAATGACCCCGGATACCGCGGCAAGGGAGTGGACGCAGGCAAGCCTATGGTGCCGTCAGGGTTCAAACTCGCTAAAGCGGTATTCGGATGTGTTGATATAATTTAACATAATATACATTATGCGCTATACGGGGCCGGCCTTCGGACGCCGCTCATGCCCGGCACACCCTTGAAATACCCGCTGTTCCGAGCCCCAATGCCCGCATTGGTAGCCCATGAGCCGTTTGCTGCCCATCGGCGCCCAGCAGTAAGCTTGGCGCCTAAACGGGTTTAAACTCATCCATCGTTTGGAGATGCACTATGGCCGCCGCGATTTTTCGGCAACAACGACCGGCCCGCGCATCGCTATTGTTCGCCTGCATTCCCTTTACAGCTGCGGCCGTCGCTGCGGACTACGTCGGCGGCGAATCAGACCGCACGACGCCGCAAGTTCGGCTCGTCGAGCCCAGCAGCACCATTACTGCCAATGCTCCAGTTCGCGTCTACGTGCGGTACTCGGGTGATTTTGTCTACTGTGACGATTGCGTAGCATCACTACCGTCCGGGTACGGCCAGCTGCCACAGGTACCGCAGCGCGGTCACGCGCATACCTATCTGCAACGAATCCCCGGCAACGGCGGGTTTACCGAGAATACCGGGCCGGATGGCGCCACTGCCTCGTTTTGCGCCCTCAACCAATCCAATCCGACGACGGAGATCGGGCCTGGATTTGTCACCGGCGAGTGCCCTGGCGTCAGCCTGCCGGGCACGTATCGCATGTGTGCCGTATTACAGACTGACGCACACGTACTGCGGGTCATGGCAAACCCGCGTCACTTTCCGTCGATCGACTGCCATCTCCTAACCGTCATCGAATCCCCGGCCGCGGATTGACGCGCCCGAATCGGCCAGCCAGTAAGCGCTTCGCGAACTCCCAATGGCGGCTTCGGGCAGCCGTTGGCAACTCGTATATTAGGCGAATAACGTACTGTAATAAGTTGTTTTAACTGATTATTTTATCTGGGCTTTTGTGCCGATCCAGGAGCCGTTCAGCCCGCTTTCAGATCCGAGCGCTATACTGGGCAACGTTAAATTCGGTTGCGGTCAACGAACCTCTGGCGCGCTGGCGGTTCTAACGGCTAACCGGCATGGCAATGGCTTCGTTTACGGAGCGACAAAGGATATGAACCAACACGGATCTTTTAGCAAATTCCTCTTGACCGGCATCGTATGCGCAGCGGTCGGTTTCGGCGGATTCGCGGCGCATGCGCAGTTTTCGACGAGTGATCGCGAAATCGAGCGCGCCGTGCGCATCGAATGGATGAAGATGAAGCGGTCGATGCCGCGACCCGCAAATCCTTCTATTCAGCCATTTGTCGAATGCGTGGCTAATCGGCTCATTAACGTACTCGACGAGCCTTATTCCAGCATCCCGTGGGAGATCGTCGTATTCGACGATGAAGCCTTGAATGCCTTTGCAATGCCGGGCGGTAAGATCGGTGTCTTCACGGGAATCTTCAAGGCTGCCGAGACTCCCGACGGCCTCGCAGCCGTCATCGGGCATGAAATTGCGCATGTCACCGAGGATCACGTGATGCGCCAAGCCAAGCGGCAAATGGGCGTAGACGCCCTGGCGATGGTAGGAGGCGCCGCGACAGGCCTCTATGACATGACCAGAGCCGCAACTGCGCTTGGCTTGACGCTGCCGTTCAGCCGTCGGGACGAAAGCGAGGCGGACATCGTTGGACTGGATTTCATGGCCCGTGCCGGCTTCGACCCGCGCGCAACGCTAGCGCTGTGGAAGAATATGGCCGCTCTGCGCCAAAGCGGGCAAACGGCTGAGTTCATGTCGACCCACCCGTCGGACGACCGCCGCCTGGACGATATTGTCCGCTCGATCACGCCGGCGTTGATCAAGTACAACCAGGCCGTCGAAGCCGGTGACCAGCCGAACTGCCTAGCGCGGGGCTAGCATCTCGGGTGGTTGCTCCGGCCCGGCCGTAGCCGGCGTCGGCGCCGCCTCCGCCGCCGTGTCGGTATCCGCCGGAGGCGGTTCAGCTTGAGGCTCTTCGACCACCTCGAGTTCACCGGAACCTCTAGCGGGCAACGGCGGCGCCAAGCCATGGGTCGCGTACGCCTCGAGCAACTCGTCGTCCGTCATCGGCGTCACATCGCGCACCCGGCAATACTCATTCTCGCGAACAAACGGCCCGCCAACCACGTAAGCACGATCCCAACTACAGATGCGCCCGTCCGTATCATCGAACGCAATGAACGACGACATTGATACATCACAGAAGAAACCGTCGAGTTCGAGACGGTACGGACATTGGTCGCGGCCGACTAACACCACGACCGTGCGATCGTCGAGCGCTTGAAAGCTGCGTATGTTGCGCTCGTAGAAGCAATTTGTGCGTTGATTGCAGGCCGCCTGTACGGGCCGGTTTGGATCCTCCGGCGTTGTTGCACAGCCGGTGACGGCGAGAACGATTACCAAGCCAAGCAGTTTGCTAAAGGCCATACACGGAAAGCCGCTGAACGTTATAGTGCGTCCACTCTAGGCGATCTGTTTCGGGGTGTCCACGGGCATTAAACGCAGTCCCGAACCTGTACCGCCACATCCGGGTAATCGCAGAATACGGCGTCAGGCACGAGCATTCTGTAGGCCAACGCGAGCAGCTCTTCGAGCGTTTCTGCATACGCTGGAATAGCGTCGCGATTAAACGTGTATGGATGTAGCAACAAGCCCGCCCGTCGGGCCTCGCTCACGAGTGGCGTCATCACCAGCTCGTCCGTATCCGAAACATCCAGCAGGAGACGATAATTCGGCCCTAGTGCCGTCGCGTATTCCGCGATGCGCTCGAGGCCGCCGGACGCGAGCAGCTCGGGGGGTGAGCCCCGGCCCACGAGCTGCACGAGCCGCAACGAACTTCCGAGCTCTTCGCGCACACGCCGCAATTCGACGGCATCGAAACATTGCAAAAATATAGGATCAGCTGCGTTCGCGTAGCCGCAGTCCGCAAGTACTCGCAAAACGGTGCTGGTAATATCGCACCCCTGCTCCCGATGCCAACGAGGATTTTTGATCTCGACATAAATGCCGCTACTGTGCCTCTGCGCCCGGTTGAGGCTGTGGATAAACTCGATTTCCTCTGCGAGCGCGCAGATCCGTTGCGCCGCGTCCGCATAGATACCATCGGGCGCCTGCGCTGGCTTAGTTAGTGAATCGTCGCCGAGTCGCCTGAGCGTGCGGATTTCGTGCCAATCAAAATCGATGGCGTAAAAATGCCCGTCAGTTCGGTGCCGCGCCGGGTAACGCGTTTTGACGTCCGTGACGCGCTCTAGATAGACGTCGTGACAAACGATGAGCTGCCCATCGCGTGTTGCGACGACATCTTGTTCGAGAAAATCCGCGCCCTGTGAATGGGCCAATGCTTTGGCCGCTAAGGTGTGCTCAGGAAGATAGCCGCTGGCGCCCCGATGGGCGATAACCAGAGGTCGTTTCGTAGTAATTGCCCCAGACAATACGGCGCCCTACCCTACGAGAACATGCGCCGGATACGGCGACTGCCGTGTACTCAAGGCATCTCGAACTCGATCGTCTCCCAGCGCGTCGTCTCTTCGTGGCGTGCCTGACGGCGTAATGCGTCGACGAGAAGTCTTTCATTCCAACCGACAATCTCATCGGCGCGTTCGGCAACATCCTTGGGAACATCTTCTACGCCGCCGAAGATTTCCAATGCAACGATCGGCAGCTCCATCGCCTGCGCGGCGTCCATCTGATAGGTAATCCATTCGCGCTGCTCGGTATACATCACGGCGGGAACGATGACGACCTCGGCCATCTTTATTTGCGCGCGCAGTTCGTCCTTGAGGGCCTCCTTGCCGCCGACGGCAGGCACGGATTCGATATTGCTGCAGTTGACGTAAAAAAAGTTTGGCGCACTCTCCAGGTATTCGAATACCCGACGATAGTCGAGGTTTTCCGTAAAGGAATGGGTCACGAATACGCGGATCGGGCTTTTTTCGGACATTGGCATACCCGCCAGAACTCGATAACTTAGCTCGGAACCCTACTGCGGGCGCCAGGCATTTGCAATGAACAGGAGTCCAAATCTGCGACCTGGACCCTCTTCTTATGCCGAGTCGGTCACCGTTTATCGACGGAGCCAGGTAAAATCGACCGAATGAGACTCCTCCTCTATAACATTCGCTATGGCCTGGGCCTTGGCACCGCGATGCATCTCCCGATCCCCGGTGCTGGCTACCTGCTGGGAAACCGCGGCAACCTCGAGCGCATCATCGAATTCATCAAGTCAAAAGACCCGGATATTGTCGGCCTCGTGGAAGTCGATATCGGCTCCATTCGCAGCCGCCGAGTCAATCAGGTCGAGCGCATTGCCCAGGCCCTGGGGCATTATTCTGCGTATCAATGTAAGTACGGCATCTCCTCACTGAATAAGCGCTTACCGATCATTCGTAAACAGGGCAACGCGTTTTTAGCGGCACCGCGTGTCCACGGCGAACGTTTTCACTACTTCGAAAAAGGCATCAAACGCCTCATAATCGAACTTGAACTCGATGCGTGCGCTGTCTTTCTCGTACACCTCTCGCTCAAGTACCGGCACCGCCAAGCTCAGCTCTACCACTTACACGATCTGGTCGTCGCGTCGAACAAACCCGTCATCGTGGCGGGAGACTTCAATACGTTCTGGGGTCAGCATGAGATTTATCTCTTCATGCGGGCCGCTGGCTTGCAGAGCGCAAATATTCGAGGCTTACCGTCGTATCCGAGCACTGCCCCGAGGAAGGAACTCGACTTCGTTTTGTATGGCGCGGGAATTACGGTCACGGATTTCTCCATTCCAAAAGTGAACTTCTCCGATCATCTTCCACTAATTTGTGACTTCGAAGTAGATTCCAAAGCGCAACAGGCGGCCTGAACTTAGCTATGGCGCAAGACTCACTCGCATTGATTCATTGGTCTGAAGAGATCGACGACAAGGGGATCTGCTGGCTTACGCTCGACAAGGCCGACAGCAGTACTAACACACTAGATCGCAATGTGCTGAATGAGCTCGATGGCTTGCTCGACAGGCTTCGCGCCAATCCGCCGCGCGGCCTCGTCATTAAATCCGCGAAAATCAATGGCTTCATCGCCGGCGCCGATATTGGCGAATTCGAGGCACTTGAGAATGCCGATCAGGGTGCCGCTGCAGCGGGACGCGGCCAGGCCGTGATCCAAAAGATCGAGGACCTTGGCTGTCCGAGCGTGGCGATCATTCGGGGCCATGCCCTTGGCGGTGGCTTGGAGCTCGCACTCGCATGTACGTATCGGCTCGCCGAGCAAAGCTTCGAGCGCAGCCTCGGCCTCCCGGAGGTGCAGCTCGGCATCCACCCGGGCTTTGGCGGCACTGTCCGTGCCGTGCGCCTGCTCGGAGCACCGCTGGCCCTCGATCTCATGCTCAGCGGCCGGCAACTCTCACCAGCCGAAGCGGCCAAAGCGGGCTTGATCGATCGTATGGCCGCCGCCGACACACTCCAGGCCACCGCTCGAGAGCTCATCGAGACACGGCCGCGACCGCATCGGCCGGCGCTTCATCTGCGACTGCTCAACCTCGGCCTCCTCAGGCCTTGGCTCGGCCACAGTATCCGAGCACGGGTCAAGCGTCGCGCCGATCCGCACCACTACCCCGCCCCCTACGCGATTCTCGATCTGTGGCTGCGCTACGGGGGCCGCGGCCGTGCAGCGTATGCCGCCGAAGCGCGCTCGATTGGCGAGCTCCTCGTGAGCCCAACATGCAAAAATTTGGTGCGAGTCTATTTCTTGCGCGAGCGCTTACGCGGTCTGGCGCCGAAAGAGGCAGCATTTGAACGCGTGCACGTGGTTGGCGGAGGCGTTATGGGTGGCGACATTGCTGCCTGGTGCGCACTGCGAGGCCTCAACGTCACTCTGCAGGATCGCGCCCGCGAGTACGTCGAACCCGCACTCAAACGCGCCAGCAAACTGTTCGCAAAGCGCCTTCGCGGTCCCGGTCAGGCACAGGCAGCGGCAGAGCGACTCGTCGTCGACCTCCAAGGCACGCAACTCGGTCGTGCCGAAGTGGTCATCGAGGCAATTGTCGAGCGTCTCGATGCAAAGCAAGGTTTGTTTCAGCAACTCGAATCCCAGACGGGACCCGATACGATATTGGCGACCAACACTTCCAGTATCAGGCTCGAGGAGATCGCAGCATCGATGCGTGAACCGTGGCGGCTGCTCGGACTACACTTCTTCAACCCCGTCGCGCAGCTACCGCTCGTAGAGGTTATCAGCGGCGAGCAAACGGACCCCGCGCTGGTCGAACGCGCGATGTCCTTCGTCACACAGATCGGTAAATTGCCGCTTCCGTGTCGCAGTGCACCCGGTTTCGTCGTCAACAGAATTCTCGCGCCTTATATGCTCGAAGCGTTACGTGCGCATGAGGACGGCCATGCCTTCGAAACCATCGACAAGGCAGCCGAGCAATTCGGCATGCCAACCGGTCCGGTGGAACTTGCCGACCGTGTCGGCCTCGATATCGCCTTACACGTCATCGGCATCCTTGGCGAGACGCTCGGCGCCCAAGCGCCCCAGTGGCTAACCGACAAAGTCCAGGCGGGCGAGCTCGGCGCGAAAACTGGCCAGGGCTTCTACAAGTTCGAAGGCAATCGACCGATCAAATCGCGCGATGCCCCCGCGCCCGAAGGCGATCTGCAGGACCGGCTGATTCTCGCGATGATCAACGAAGCGATGGCTTGCTACGAGGACGGCGTGGTTGAGGATCTCAGCCTGCTCGATGCAGGGGTCGTATTCGGTACCGGCTTTGCGCCCTTCCGCGGCGGTCCGATTCAATATGCGATCGACTGCGGCATCGACCAGATCCTCGATCGGCTCGAGGCACTGGCGGCGCGCTACGGAGCCCGTTTCACACCCCATTCGGGCTGGCGAAAACTCGCCTCGGGCACGTGATCCTATCGGCAGGTTGGCCGGAGGACGTGTGCTAGACTCCGACGCGTTATTTGCACTAGCTGAACACCTGGCGGCGGGTACAATGCCGTGATCTCACCATGAGTAGAAACATCGATATCGCAACGCTGGCCAACTTCTCGCCCCTAAGCGGCCTGAAGAAGGACAATCGCTATGCGCTGGCCAAAAAGACCGAGGTTCGCGAAGCGGCCAATGGCGAGTTCCTATTTCAAGAAGGCGACCCCGCCAAGCGCACGGTCTACGTACTAACGGGCACAGTCGAAATACTGAATGGCCACACGGTCAGCGATACGATCGTCGGCGGTACACCCGAAGCTCGCAACCCGCTATCGCCTGTCCTACCGCGCACTCAGTCGGCGCGAGCCCAAGGTACCGTAGAGTACATGTCGATCGACAGCGACCTATTGGATGTGATGCTGACCTGGGATCAGACCGGGCAATATGAGGTCAGCGAACTACGTGGCCATCAAGATCCTAACGACGACTGGATGACGATCCTTCTTCAGACGAAGGCGCTGCACAAGATACCGCCCGCCAATATTCAGGCGATCTTCATGCGTCTGCAGCAAGTCAACTACAAGCAGGGCGACGTCGTCATCAAGCAAGGTCAGGACGGCGACTACTTCTACGTCATCACCCGGGGACGGTGTTCGGTGACGCGAGAAACGCCGTTAAACAAGGAAGGGATCAAACTCGCCGAGCTCGAGGTCGGCGATACCTTCGGCGAGGAGGCATTGATTTCGCAGGCCAAGCGCAACGCCACGGTGACGATGGATACCGACGGCTGTTTGATGCGTTTGGGCAAAGACGATTTCCACAAGCTGCTCAATGAGCCGATGCTGGACTGGCTGGACGAGAGCAAGGCCGACGAGATGGTCCAAGCCGGCAATGCCGCATGGCTCGACGTGCGATTACCCAGCGAGTTTGAAGCCAATCACAAGCCGGGAGCCATCAACGTGCCCCTGTACTTCATCCGCCTGAAGCTCAAGAGCCTGGACCCCGAGCAAACTTATGTCGTCTGCTGTGATACAGGGCGCCGCAGCTCGGCAGCGGCATTCATATTGAACGAACGCGAATTTAAGACGTACGTGCTAAAAGGCGGGCTCAATCAAGGGGGCTTGGTCAAGTAAGCCCGCGGGATGGCGTTTTCTGGTCGCCACCGCCGGTGTCGTCTCCGAATCAGAACGACAGCGGATCGAATTTAGAGTGTATGCGTGGGCTTATCTCCACCGAGCGCGCCGGCGAGATAATTTTCAATTCGTTTCTGGGTGTTGCCCTGGTCCTGCTCACTAAACTGCACACCGATGCCGGCAGTACGCTTGCCCTGCGCACCTTTTGGAGTAATCCAAATGACCTTGCCTGCGACGGGAATCTTTTCTTGCTCGCCCATGACGCTCAGCAACATGAATACTTCGTCGCCGAGTTTGTAGCTCGAGTTTGTCGGAATGAACAATCCGCCGTTCTCAACGAACGGCATATACGCCAGGTATAAGGCGCTCTTATCCTTGATGGTTAAGGTCAAAAGTCCAGGTTTACTCACGTCTTCCCTCTTTCGGGCTGAAAACCTAGCAGCAACACGCGTAGCGCCAGATCGACGTTGACGCCCCGGCCGAGCTGGCCGAGCAGGGTCTGAGTACCCTGCAGGCGCTCGAAAAGCGTCGTCAGTCTCAAGCTGCACCACGCATTATGCAAGCGATCTTCCCCGAGGTCTGTGACGGGCGTCCAGGCGTCGGGCGCGAGCCGCCTCTTGATGACCCATTCCAGCCGCGTCGCCAACCAGCGCAGATAGACCTCTACATCTCCCTTGAGCCAACGGTCGGCGACCGTCTGTGGGTCGATCTTAATTCTAGAAATTTGTTCAAATATATCTTCTAATTCACTGTTTATATTTACATATTCTGCATCATAAAGCTCCAGAGCCCGCAGCGGCGCGCCCGCAGCCAGTCGCAGCAACACCGCCCAATCTCGGGCGTCCGACGCATTGACCCCGCGCGTCAACCAGTTGAGCGCGATACCGCGCGGTGGCGGCATGAGGGACACGACCTGACAGCGGCTGCGGACCGTCGCCGGTAAAATCCCCGGTTGATGGCTGACGAGCAGGAAATAGGTGTTCTGCGTCGGCTCTTCGAGTGTTTTCAGCAACGCGTTCGCTGCGGCCAAGGTCAGGTTTTCGGCGGGATCGACGATGAGGACCTTAGCGACGCCGGCGTGACTTGTTAGGGATAGCGCACCGATGGCGTCACGCACTTGCTCGATACTCGTCGCACGCTTCTCAGGCGCGGGCGCCAGATAGTAGAGATCGGGATGATGAGCGTCCTGCTCGTGCCGGTTTCGCAGGGCCTCGCCTGCCGCCTTCGCATCGAGCGCCTGTGGCAGCTTGGCGTCCGGCCAGAGCAACCGTGCCGCAATGCCGCACGCGAGATTCGCTTTACCGATGCCACGCGGTCCGGTGAGCAGCCAGGAATGACCCAGTTGGCCCTGCTGCCGTGCTCGCTCGAACTGCTCGAAGGGCTGCATGAGCCACGGGCACAGGGCGGCGGACAAAGGCTCAAGCATGACCAATCGGGTTTGCGCTGCCGCTTGCAAAACGCGCCACGAATGCGTCGAGTTCCGAGGCTGCCTGCGCCTGCACGGCCTCAAGGGACTGCGTCGCGTCGATGACCTTGACTCGCGCGGGATCCTCGCGAGCGATCGCAAGATAGCGCGCACGGACGCGCTCGAAAAACGCTCGGTCCTCACGCTCAAAATGATCCAGCGGCCGGTCCGATATTCGGTCGAGCCCGACGTCGATCGGAGCGTCTAGCAGCAAGGTGAGGTCCGGTGCGAAACTACCCTGGATCGCCGACTTGAGCACGTCCAGCAGAGCCAGACTCGTATCGCGGCCGCCACCTTGGTACGCGTATGTCGCATCGGTGAAACGGTCGCAAATCACCCAGCTATTGCTAGCCAGTGCCGGGCGAATCACGTTATCCAAGTGATATCCGCGCGCCGCAAACATCAGCAGGGCTTCGACGTCGGCCGAAAGTGCCGCGTGCTCATCTTCGAGTATCCAATGCCTGATCTGCTCACCCAGCGCCGTTCCGCCGGGCTCCCGCGTGACGACGACCGAATACCCCCGCTGCGCGAGGCGTTCCCGCATGAGTTCCACCAATGTGGATTTTCCCACGCCCTCCGTCCCCTCCAAGGTGATGAACGCACCAGTCATGCGCGGGTCACGCCTTACTGAGCCTGTGCCGGAGTGCGCAGGCGCCGCAAATAGCTCGCCACCGCCCGATTGTGATCTTCCAGCGTCGCCGAGAACGTGTGGCTGCCGTCTGGAAGTCCGGTGGCGACGAAATACAGGGCCGAACCGTCTTCGGGGTCGACTGCCGCGCGGATCGCTTCGCGGCTGGGCAGCGCAATCGGGGTCGGTGGCAAGCCCTGGCGCGTATAGGTGTTATAGGCTGTGTCGCGTGCCAGATCCGCGCGTCGCAAGTTACCGTCAAAATCCACGCCCAAGCCGTAGATCACCGTGGGATCAGTTTGCAGTCGCATACCGCGCTGCAGGCGGCGGCTAAAAACACCGGCGATGGCGCGGCGCTCGGTCGCGAGCGCCGTTTCCTTTTCTATGATCGATGCCAGAATCAAGGCTTCGTACGGTGTTTGTACGGCGGCGGTTGGGCTGCGGTCTTCCCACGCGGCGGCGAGTTGTGCCTGCATGGCTAGGTACGCCTGTTCGAGGATACTGATCTCCGTGGCGCCGCGCGGAAAGCGGTAGGTATCAGGCGCGAACTGCCCCTCGGGATGCACCCCTGGTGCACCGAGCACGGCCATAATCTCGGTGCCCGTCCGGCTTGTCGATTCGATGGCCTCGTGTGCGCGCAGCGCCGCCAAGAATTCCTCGAAACGCCAGCCTTCAACGACCGTGAGCTGATGCAGGAAAACCTGACCATTCACGAGGCGGTCTAGCAACTGCCGGCCGGTTGTGCCCGGAGAAACTAGATACTCGCCGGCGTGAATTCTTGTCGCCTGCCCACTCAAGCGCCCGAAGTAAGTCAAAATTTGCGGGTGGTCGAGGACGCCGCGGTCGCTCAGTTGGCGCGCGATACCGGCTAGCGAGCTGCCGGGTGCGACGGCAAGCCATTCGCTCTCGGCGCCGATAGTTAGCGGCCGATTGATCGCCTGCCACGCCAGGTAGCCGCACCCGGCAGCGATCACGGCGAGCAGCGCGCCGCTGACGACAAGCACGGTCAACACCGGGCGGCGCATTGCTCAACGCACTCCAGTCGGGTCTGCGGGCTCGACGTTGCGGTGGCCACCGCGAGCCTGGGATTGTATTTCGCTGCGATCATCGCTACCCGGCAGTTTAGGTGGAATGAAGCCGGTTCGGCTAGGTTGGTTGCCCGCACAAGGTGCGAATATCGGACATCGGTCCACTAGCCGGCGTGCGGCTGGTCACGCGCCGTAGTGTGCATGCTCGAACTCAAATGCCCTCGCGGCGACTTAGCCGCAGCGGGATGCCGGTCTACGGCCTATTGATGCCGCTTGAATAGCAGCGTGCCGTTCGTCCCGCCGAAACCGAAGGAGTTCGATAGCGCGTACTCGAGCTTGGTTTCGCGGGCAACGTTGGGCGTGTAATCGAGATCGCACTCAGGGTCCTGACTTTCGAGATTGATCGTTGGCGGGATCACCTGCTCCTTGAGAGCCATCACCGTGAAGATCGCCTCGGCCGCACCCGCGGCTCCGAGCATGTGCCCCGTCGTAGACTTGGTCGAGCTGACGGCAAGCCGTTTTGAATGATTGCCGAAGGCCCGCTTGATGGCCGTGGTCTCCGCCCGATCGCCAAGCGGCGTCGAGGTGCCATGGGCATTGACGTAACCGACCTCATCCGCGTTGACGCGGGCGTCGGCTAGCGCCGCGGTCATACATTGGCGTGCGCCCTCACCCGACTCTTCCGGAGCCGTAATGTGATGGGCATCGCCGCTCATACCGAAGCCGACGAGCTCGGCATAGATTTTCGCGCCGCGCTTTTTCGCGTGCTCGTACTCCTCCAGTACCATGCAGCCGGCGCCATCACTGAGGACGAAGCCATCGCGGTCACGATCCCAGGGACGGCTGGCTTTCTCGGGTTCGTCATTGCGGGTCGACAACGCGCGCGCCGCACAGAATCCGCCGATTCCCAGCACGGTGGTGGCATATTCAGCGCCTCCGCCGAGCATAACGTCGGCGTCGCCAGTCCTAATCAGGCGAGCCGCTAGCCCGATACAGTGCGTCGACGTGGCGCAAGCGGTCACCATCGCGAGGTTGGGCCCGGTCAAGCGGTATTCGATCGAGATATGCCCCGAGATCATATTGACGATGCTGCCCGGGACGAAATAGGGCGAAATCTTCCGTGCACCGCCGTTGAGGTATTTGGCGTAATTGGTTTCGATCGTATGGAGGCCACCGATTCCGGCGCCCATGATCACGCCGATGCGGTGGGCGTTCTCGGCGGTTACGGCCAAGCCTGTATCGAGCATGGCCTGTTTACACGATGCGATACCGTAGTGAATGAAGGGATCCGACCGGCGCGCTTCTTTAGGTTCGAGATAGGCCCCAATATCCAAGCCCTTAACCATGCCGCCGAACGTCGTCGCAAACCCCGTCGTATCGAAAGTATCGATGGCGGAAATGCCGCTGACGCCGTCGCGGGCATTCTGCCAACTTTCGATGCTGGAGTTTCCGACGGGCGAAACCAGCCCTAAGCCGGTTACGACGACTCGACGCTCTGTCACAGGGTCACCCTGTCTGTGGAATTTAGGGTCGGCGGCTGCCGACGCGCACGTGGCCTAGGAATCTTTTTGCCGAGCCGAAACGTAGTCGATAGCATGCTGGACCGTGGTGATTTTTTCGGCTTCGTCATCAGGAATTTCAGTCTCGAATTCTTCCTCCAAAGCCATGACCAGTTCTACAGTATCCAGAGAGTCAGCCCCCAAATCATCGACAAAGGAAGCATCATTTTTGATTTCTTCGGTTTTAATACCGAGCTGCTCTGCGATGATCGCTCTGACTTGGTCTTCGACACTACTCATGCGTGTGGTACCCCTTCATGGATTGACAAGCCCGGCCAATGGCCCGGCCAGCGTGGCGCGTATTGTATGAGAATCAACTTAACCAATCTACACGCCTGAGATCGGTCCGAATCTGCCCTTTATAAACAGTTAGTTATACATGCGCCGGGGGCATTAGCTCATTACCAGGCCGCCGTTGACATTGAGCGTTTCACCCGTGATATAGGCAGCAGCATCCGATGCCAGAAAAACGACTGCGGCGGCGACGTCAGTGGCCGTCCCAAGGCGGCCGGAAGCGATCTGCTGCAGCAGTGCAGCCGTCTGCGTTTCGCTGAGTTCGCGCGTCATATCGGTCTCGATGAAGCCCGGCGCGATGGTATTGACAGTGATATTTCGCGAAGCGACCTCGCGGGCCAGCGCCTTGCCGAAACCGATCATGCCGGCTTTGGCGGCTGCGTAATTCGTCTGCCCCGCATTGCCCATCAGGCCAACGACCGACGCGATGTTGATGATGCGACCGGTCCGGGCTTTCATCATGCCGCGCAAAGCCGCCTTACAGATGCGGTAGAGCGACGTGAGATTGGTATTGAGCACTTGATCCCATTCTTCAACGGACATACGCATCAGCAGGTTGTCGCGCGTAATCCCGGCGTTATTCACCACAATCCCAGGTAACCCATGACTGTCTTTGAGCGTATCGAACAGGGCGTCGACCGAGTCCTGTTGGCTGACGTCAAGCACCATCCCGCGGCCCTGGCTGCCAGCCTCGGCCAGATGCGTGGAGATATTCTCAGCACCCTGCTCAGTCGTCGCAGTGCCGATCACCACGGCTCCTTGCCGACCCAGCGCTTCGGCGATTGCACGGCCGATACCGCGCGATGCCCCCGTGACGAGGGCTGTGCGGCCCGCGATGCCCGGCCAGGGCTTGAGCTGTGCTAAATCCATTCGGTGTTCCTGGTTGGTCGCACAGCCGGAAGTATACAGAACCCCTCGATAACTCTGTGAATTCCGTGCAGTTTAGCGATCGAATTCACGGCTGTGCAATCGGGATTGTGCTATCTTCGTGCTTGTTTTCGAACCCCAAGCAAGAGAGATCGGGCATGTCGGCCAAGCGGCCTGTAACGCGTTCTTACGAACGCGGATTTACGCTGATTGAGATCATGGTCGTGGTCGTGATCATCGGGCTGCTCGCAGCCATCGTCGCCCCCAATCTCATCGGCAACATCGACCGTGCCGCAGTCACCCGCGCCAAAGGTGATCTGCGCAGCATCGAAACGGCATTGAACCTCTACCGGCTCGACAACTTCCGCTATCCGAGCACCGATGAAGGCCTGCGCGCTCTTGTCACCAGCCCTGGCGACGCGGTTGCACCCAACTGGAAACAGTACCTGCGCAGCGTGCCGGTCGATCCGTGGAAAAACGAGTACCAGTATCTATATCCCGGCCGGCAAGGCGAGTTCGACGTCTTCTCCTACGGCGCGGACGGCCAGGAAGGCGGTGAAGATATCGATGCCGATATTGGTAACTGGAATCTCGATTAGATCCAGCGTGAAGCAGGCCCGCCTGGGCGGCTTTTCCCTATTGGAACTGCTCGTCGTCGTGACGATCATCGCAATCTTCGCCGGCGCCGCCGTGCTGTCGCTCGGATCTCTCGGTAGTGATCGCGAAGCCCAACGCGAGGCGGCGCGCCTGCAAGGTTTGGTCAGCTTGCTACGAGAAGAGGCAGTCATGCAGAGCAGGGATTACGGCATCTATTTCAGCGAAACCGGCTACCGCTTTTACATCTACGACTATCTGCGGCTCGGCTGGCTACAGCCGACCGATGACCGTTTTCTCGCTGAACACCGCCTCAGTGAGCCATTACAACTCGCGCTCGTGCTCGAAGATCGTGAAGTCCGCCTGATGCAGGACTTCGAGCCCGCTGATCGCGACGAGCTGCCGACGCCCCAGGTGGTCTTGCTGGCCAGTGGCGAGGTCACACCGTTTGAAGCCGCGTTCTTTCGCGACTTCGATGGGGGTCGCTTCATCCTCGACGTCGAGTTCGATGGCTCGGTGACAGTATCGGAAGATGACTTCGACACGCGTTAAATACGGCTGCCGGGGCTTTACTCTGCTCGAAGCGATGGTTGCACTTGCCATCGTCGCCTTGGGCATGATGGCCGTCAACACCCAACTCAACCGCTATGTCGTCAGCGCCCAAGTGACTGAGCAAAAAACACTCGCCAGTTGGATCGCGGCCAATAAGCTCACCGAGCTCAGCGTTGCACAAGCCTGGCCGGCGCTCGGGCGCAGCGACGACGACGTCGAGTTTGCGCAGCGCCAGTGGCGGATTCGTACGGAAGTAGCGGAAACCCCGGCCGAAAATCTTCGCCGGATCGATGTAAGAGTTTATCGTGCTGACGACCCCGACCGGATCGTGCATTCAGTCTCGGGCTTCATTGAACCGCCACCGCCAAACGGCTATATGCCGGTGCGCTGGTCGGCAGCGGGCACGGGGTCTGGCGGATGACACGACTGCACGGCTTCACGCTGATCGAGCTACTCGTGGCCATGGCGATTGTCGCCGTGATCGGGATCATGGCGCTCGGCGGCTTGAGTGAAGTCATCCGTCAGCAGACGATCGCGCAAGAACGCGCCGATCGGTGGCGCGCGATTCAATTCGCGATGCGCATCGTTACCCAGGACCTCGCGCAGATTCACCCGCGACCGACCCGCGACGAACTAGGCGAAGCCTGGTTGCCGAGTGTATTAATGAACCCCAACGCCCAGTTTGCATTCGAGTTCAGCCGTGGCGGCTGGTCGAACCCTGCCGGCTTTGCGCGCGGCAACGTGCTGCGCGTCGCGTATGACTGGGAAGATGGGACGCTCGTACGCTTCTACTGGCCCGTTATGGATCGCGCACCAGGTACGCCGCCGATACGCACCGAGTTACTCGAGAACGTGGACGACCTGGAACTACGTTTTATGGATCAAAATGGCGGCTGGCATCTCGAATGGCCACCGCTCGAGATGAGCGGACCCGACCGCCTCGTCGCACGACCGCGTGTCGTCGAATTTGGCCTATCGCTCGAAGACTATGGCGCGATCCGGCGTTTCGTGGAGACGGGCGGATGACAAGACCGCCCACTAGACAGCGTGGCGTTGCCGTGTTGACCGCAATTCTTGTCGTCGCATTGGGGACGATGATCGCCGTTAATCTGATGTGGATTGCGAGCCTCGATCAGCGCCGTACGGCGGCCGCCCTCGCTGCCGATCAGGGCTTGCTTTATCTACAGGGCGCCGAGGCTTGGGTCGGCGATATCTTGCGTCAGGATCAAATAGAATCCGGGCAGACCGATCACTTGGGCGAAATCTGGGCAATCGAACTCGCGCCATTGCCCGTTGACGGCGGAGTCATCAGCGGGCGTATCGAGGACCTGCAGGGTCGGTTCAATCTCAATAATCTGGTTACGCCGCAAGGCGAAGTGGATCCCTTAGCGCGCCGCCAGTTCGAGCGTCTGCTCGAATCTCTCCAACTCGACCCGACGCTTGCGACCGTCGTCGTCGATTGGCTCGATAGCGACGCTGACTTGAGCTTTCCGGGAGGCGGCGAAGATGCGACGTATGCAAGCAGTGACCCTCCCTATCGCACACCAAATTCCCTGATCACGAGCGCGAGCGAGCTGATGGCGAATGCGGGCTTCGACTTAGATGCATATAGAATCCTTGCGCCGTATGTCACCGCTTTACCCTCTGGTACGCCCCTGAATGTCAACACTGCGAGCGATGTCCTGCTCGCTTCGCTATCCGACGACATCGATCTCGCGGCCGCTGCAGGATTGATCCAGGAACGTGGTCCAGCGGACTTCCCTGATATCGACCAAACCTTCGAAGGCCGCGTCGAAGCCGATGTGCTCGGGCGAATCGACGGCGTCAGCCAGTACTTCTTGCTCACGGCAAACGTCGCACTTGGCACTCATCAACTCACCATGTACTCTCTACTCCAACGCGATAACAGCGGTCTGGTTCGCGCAATATTTCGGAGCTTGGGAGCCCAGTAGCGATGTCTGAATACCTCGTTGTTCGACTAGCCGGGGACTCTCAGCACGTGTCCTGGGTCGTGCTCAGCGAACAGGGTCATCGGCTCAACCAGACGTTGACCGGCTCGCTGGCGATGGCTGCCAATCAAGCCGCACACCGCAAGGTCTTCCTACTCGTGCCTGGTCTCGATGCCGTGACGACACGCGTCAAGTTACCGGTGAAACGCCGGTCGCGCATCGAAAAGATGCTGCCCTATACGCTCGAGGATAGCGTTGCCGAAGACGTGGGCAGCCTGCTATTTGCGGCCGGCCCGAGTCGGGACGACGGCGAAATTCCGGTCGCGATCGTCGCAAGAGATCTCATCGACGCATGGCTTGCCGATTGCGCTGAGGCCGGGCTCAACGTCGATGCAGTATTCGTTGACGTCCAAGGCGTCCCGGATACACCGGGCTATTTGACTCTGCTGCTTGAGAATCACAAGGTCTACGGCCGCCTACCCGGCCAGGAAGCCTTCGTTTTCGATAGCATTCCGCTCGAGGAACTGTTCGGCGTGCTCGACACGGACTCCGAATCGAGCGCGGCGCTCAACAACGTCCTCATCTACGGCGATCATGCCGCGTGCGCGCGGCGTGAAAACGAACTCAAGCGATTACGCGAGCGCGTCTCGACAATGGATGTGAACGTTCTTTCGGACGGACTCCTACCGCGATTAGCTGCAACGCTCATTACTCAGCCCGGCTGTAATCTGCTTCAGGGACCGTATCGCGTTAAATCAGACTGGGCTGAACTCGCGCGACCTTGGCGAGCCCCCGCGCTGCTGATTCTTGCGCTCATCATCGTCGCCGGCATAGTCCAGGCCGGCAATAATCTACGACTGAGCCGTCAGGACCAAGCTCTGGCCAGCGTGCTGGAAACGAGCTGCCAAGAAGCGTTCGCCGTTAACCGCCTACCGGCGTGCGAAGCCGAGATTCGCCAGCGCCTTGCACTCACAGATGCGGCCGAGAATATCGCGGGACAGCATACTTTTCTCGATACGCTGCTAGCGGTCGCTCGTGCGCGCGACAATCAGACCGTACTGCAAGCATTGACCTTCCGCGACGGCGTTTCGAGTTTACGCGTGATCGCCCCCGACGTGCCGTCGCTCGATCGCTTTGCTCAGTCGCTCGGTAACGGCGGGCGATACACCGTCAATATTCAGTCCGCAAACCCGGGCGCCGATGGCATCGAGGGTCGCCTACAGATCGCGGTGCAAAATCCATGAGAACGTGGTTCGAATCGCTCGAGGTGCGCGAACGCGTCATACTACTCTGCGGTGGCGCAGCGGCGATCGTCATCGTCGTCTGGGCATTGATATGGACGCCCTTGAATAACCGTTCGCTGGAGCTGAATAACTCGGTAGCCGTCAAGCAGCGCATGCTCGCAACCCTGCGGCGTGCGCGTGCGGCGGCTACACCTGGCGGACCACTGGTCGACGCATCGACCCGGCAATCGCTAGTGTTGCTCATCGACCAGACGCATCGCAGCTACGGCCTCGAAGGTACATTGATCAGGAACCAACCGGACGGTTCGGACGGCATTCGCGTCACATTCCAGGATGCCGCCTTCGATGCGCTCATCGCATGGCTCGGGACGATGCACGGCAGCTATGCCGTATCGGTCGAGTCGGCGACAATCGACGGCGCCCGAATGTCTGGCGTCGTGAACGCGACATTGGTTCTACGACGCTCTTAAATATGGCGAATCGATCAGCGTGGCTGGGCCTCCTAGCCGGTGCTTATCTCGCCGCGACCATCGCACTTTTTCCCGCGCAGACGGCCTATCACTGGTTTGCCGCCCCCGGCTTCGACATTGCTGGGATCGAGGGCACGATCTGGCGTGGCCGCGCGGCCGTTGCTGCGGTCGCGCGCCTGGGCGTCTACGATCTCGAGTGGAGCTTGCGGCCGTTGGCATTGATCACCGGGCGTCTCACTGGACAAGTCCAAGCCCGCCTGACGGACGGATTCATCAACACGCAGCTCAGCGTCGGCCTTAACTCGATCCGTCTCAGCGAGCTTCAGGGACTAACTAGCTTGAGCACGCTGGGCCGCGTGGTACCGCTCGGGGACGTTCAAGGTCTGCTCAGCGTTCAACTCGCAGAGCTCGTTCTTGAAGACGGCTGGCCGGTTCGCGCAGAAGGACAGCTACGCATAGCGCAGCTCGCAACACCGCTGCTCATGCCGGGAGGCCCGACGGACCTGGTCGCGCTCGGCGATTATCTCGTGAATCTCAATGCTGGCGCTGCACCTGGAATAAGTGGACGTTTCGAAGATCAAGGTGGCCCGCTCGAAGTCGCGGGCACGTTTACGCTCTCCCCTTCGCGCGCGTACGATTTCACCGGGCTCGCTCGGGCACGCCCCGATGCGCCAGAGGAAATTATCCAAGCGCTGATGTTTTTGCCCAACGCGTCCGATGGGAGTAATCGCCGCGCCTTCGAACTCGGCGGGACGCTGTAGCACGCGGGCCGAATCAAGAAAAGATTGTTATGATGGCTGATGGCTCTCGGGGGAGAATGTGATGGGGACCGACAGGGTCACTCGACTTGTAGGGCTCGTCCTCGCTGCACTGGCATCCGCTGCAGCTATGAGCCAGGAGTTGCGAACGCCTTGGGGTGATCCGGACCTGCAAGGGATCTGGAGCAACCCCAATGTCACACCGCTCGAACGCCCGCTAGCCCTCGGTACTCGGGAGTTTCTAACGAGCGAGGAAATCGACGCCGCCGAACAAGCGCTTCTGGAACGGCTTGCGCAGCCCGGTCGCGACAACCGCGAGGACGCCGGCACCGAAAGAGACGTCGCCCGCGCGTACAACGAGCATTGGCGCGGCGACCCCTCGACGACGCGTGGCCGGCGCACGTCGATGATCTTTGATCCACCGGACGGGCAAATTCCCCCGCTCACGGCCGCCGCACAGAATCGGCGTGCCGAAAAAACCGAATTCCTCCAAGCATTGCTCCAAGGCACATCGGGGGGCCGGCCGGGTCCAATCTCGCCGCGGCGCACCGAACGCTCGCCTGATTACAACCTCGATCGCATCAATCGCGCCGACGGCCCGGAGGATCGCAGCGGCACGGAACGTTGCTTGGGATTCGGCTTACCCGTGTTACTCGAATCCGGCACGCTCGGCGGCGTTGCACGGATCGTGCAGTCCAAGGACGCCGTCGGGATCTACTACGATGTCAGTCAGGGTCAGGGTTTCAGCCGCATCATTCCGATTACCGACCGGCCGCATTTGCCCGAGAATATTCGGTTGCGGCACGGGGACGCGCGCGGTCACTGGGATGGCGAAACTCTCGTCGTCGATATCACCAACTTCACGCAGAAAACCAACTTTCATGGGGCACGCGAGAACTTACATCTCATCGAGCGGTTCACGCGTATCGACGCGAATACGCTGTCGTACCAAGTCACTGTCGAGGACCCGACGACCTTCACGCGCTCGTTCACCGCGGTTCAGGAACTGACGCGTAACAGCGACCGCGAGAACAAAGTCTATGAGGGCGGCTGTCACGAGGGAAACTACGGCCTGCTCGGCATGCTCGTGAACATGCGTGCCGCGGAGCGTGCTTTTGCCGAAGGCCGCGGGCCAGATCCGGCGACTCAGGACAATGCCACGGGCGGTGGCGGGCCCTAGCTAGTCGGTCCTGAAAAAGTCGGTATTCAAGCAGGGCATGGTGATTTCAGTGCGGCATTGCTTAGCAAAGCGCAGCGGATT
>Ga0326597_10003673_pt1 | contig 21959 bp, 22 predicted proteins | sample RVTome_12_FD_203789 | JGI IMG/M metagenome (GOLD analysis project Ga0326597, IMG submission 203789) | Soil microbial communities from uranium-contaminated site in the Upper Colorado River Basin, Wyoming, United States - RVT100D185 | ecosystem: Environmental > Terrestrial > Soil > Contaminated >...
CCACCGGGCAAAACCCAACCGCCAAAACCGCACCCGCCGCGCGAACGTCGGCATACCCGCGCCGCCGCCCGCGCATCCCTTCACTCACCAACAATGTCAATCAGCAAACCGGACGGTTCCGACTTCGTTGCCGAAGCCCTGCCATCGCGGGAGGCGGCTTATAAGCCGCCTCCCCAGGTGCGTCAACACCTTTTCGCAGGGTATCGTTGCAAGCGAACCGCGCTATCGCTCCGATGCGCATCGCGCGCAGCCTGACCGGATCGGCCGAACCGCCGCGCCAAGCGCCTTCGAGGCGGAATCGGCCGGGATCCGATGCGGATGGCTTGGGACAGGGCCTGAAGTAGGGGCCGCCGCCCGGCTTGTCCAGGTCCGATCAAAAAAATGTGCGCCGCCGCGCTGGACCTCCAGACCGTCAGTCCCGCCGGATATTGTGAGGCGCGTCATGGTGGTCGGGGCGAAGGAACGGGACTGGGCTGACCGCATCCGGCGCTACGTCAAGGCCGATCTGAAGCGGGCCAACGTCAGCTATGCCGAGCTGGCCCGGCGACTCAAGGATCAGGGGTTAGATGAAACCGAAGCCTCGATTACGGCCAAGCTCAATCGCGGCACGTTTGCGGCAACGTTTTTTCTAGCCACAATGAAGGCGATCGGGCGGGAGAATGTGAATATACTCGATCTATGAACCTTCTCGATTTGACATTCTTTGAAGAAGGATATCTCGCTGGTTTATCATATCTCCGATTTTTTCTGATTTTTGCGAGATCAAAAAAACAGTAACATTCTGCATTGCGTCTCAATAGATTTTCATTTAAGAAAATCAATCTGATCAAGATGCCCCGGAATTGCGTTCGCCGGGGTATCCCTTGACAAAAGCGAAATGGGCATCGTGCAGAATTGTCCCTATTTTCGCGCCTCTGTGATAATTAGCGAAATGCCCCTTAACCTTGCGAATGAAGGACTCTGCGTCAGCAATCCTAGATAATCGCGCCGTAGCATCAGCCTCTAATGCGATGTCGTTAAAATCAGGCGCCCCCTTAACCAGATCTCCCAAAAGGCAGCATGTCGCATGATCCACCGCGAAATGTAGCAAAATCATCAGATCATAGGATACTTGTCTATTAGTGTTTGACGGTTCTTCTGGAGCAGGTTCTGGCACTCTTTGTGTTTTCGGCAGCGGCTTGAAAAGCCGCCAAGAGACTAATCCGACGCAACCGACTAAGAAAATAAAACCAGCCGTCGCGATGCCGGCGAACACAACAGCGCCCCAGCCATGGTCGGCTAGGCCGGATATGCTGCTGGCGATCCACGTCATCGCGACCGTGAGGATGCCGTATGCGCCCAGAATGAGCGTTCCGAGCGTCCCCCAATCGGAGATATTGGCGACCAGCCGATTGATGCGCGGGAAGTGCGCTTTGATTTTACGAAACATGCCGCGCAGAATACCGTGGCTAGGTCGGCTCGGTCGAATCCGTGGCGATCTGGGCCGGGCCGGATGCGCCGGCCAGCTTCGGGCTGGTGGCGCATGCTACATAATACCGAGAGGATGGCGACCCCGGCAGGATTCGAACCTGCGACCACTCGCTTAGAAGGCGAGTGCTCTATCCGGCTGAGCTACGGGGTCGGAGGCATCGGTGCGCCGGCTTATCGCATTGCGCCGCGCGGCCGGCAATCGGTCGTCGCGAACAGCGGCGGTCACGTTCCGGTGGTGATCGACGCCGCTCAGGGCCGCACCCGGTCGTAGCGGAAATTGTCGGCATAGCTCTTTGCCTTCGGGGTTCGCGCGTGCGGTTCGATCACCGTGTACTCGATGCCATTCTTGTTGGCGTAGGCGAGCGCCTCGTCCAGCGTGTCAAAACGGAGCTGCACCTGGTCCAACGTATCGCGCGCGCTCGACCAGCCCATCAGCGGGTCGGGGTCGCGGCGGCTCGCCGGTTCGTATTCGAGCACCCATTTGCGCGTCTTCGCGCGTCCCGATTGCATCGCGGTCTTGGCCGGCCGATAGATGCGCGCCAGAGCCATTGCGGCAACGACTCCCTGATGTTCGAACCGGTCGCGCGGCCGCCGTGGTCGGGGCGAGAGGATTCGAACCTCCGACATCCTGCTCCCAAAGCAGGCGCTCTACCAGGCTGAGCCACGCCCCGGTCCAGCGGTGCCGCGGTTTTTAGCCGCTTCGGCGGTCCCGCGCAACCGCCCGGCGGCCAAGCACGGGCAGCCTGGGCGCGAGATCCTGCGCGCCGGCTCTACTCCGGCAGGGCGAGCACGATTTCGCAGACCGTGTCGAGCGCGCTGTCGGGCGATGGGGCGGGGCGGGTGCCGGCGACGGCCGGCGCGCCGAGGAGCGTCAGCACCGGCCGGCCGAACTGCAGCGCGAACGCGATTTCCGACAGCGTGCCATGGCCGCCGCCAATCGCGACCAGAGCCAATGCGGCGCGGGCGATGATCGCGTTGCGCGCGACCCCGATGCCGGTTGCGATCGGCACCGTCACGAACCGATTTGCGGCCTGCCATTTGCCTTCCGGCAGGAGCCCGATCGACACGCCGCCGGCGGAGGCGGCGCCGGCGCATACCGCTTCCATGACGCCGGTCTTGCCGCCGCACAGCAGCGTCAGGCCGAGGCCGGCCAGCCCGGCGCCGAGCAGGAAGGCGGCCTCCCGTTCGGCATCGGACGCCTTGCGCGGCCCGACGACCCCAATCGGCGGCCGGCACGGCGTGCCGCTGTCGCGCTGCAGCCAGCGCACGGCATCGCGCAGCCCGATGTGCTCTCCGGCGATTTCCGATGCCGCGTCCCAGCGCCGCGCGCCGGGATCGAGCGCGCCAAGCCCGACGGCCAGCAGCCGTCGCCGCTTTCGGTCGAGGAGCAGCTGCCGGCTCAGCGGCTCAGCCCGCGAGCAGCAGCCGCGTCAATTCCTCGGGCATGCTCAGCATCGGGTAGTGACCGGTGTCGAGCTCGGCCCATTTGGCGCCGAGCCGCTCGGCCGCACGGCGCTGATGCGCCTCGCCCGGATTTTGCGCGCGGCGGCACCAGATCACGGTCGCCGGCCATTTCTGCGACCAGAACGAGTCGAGCTTGACCGGCTCGTTGTAGATCCCGATCGGGTGCTGCGTGTAGCGGTCGAGCGCCCAGGCGCGGGTCTGCGGGTCGAGATCGGCGAACAGCCGGTTGGCGGCGTCCTCGCGCGACGGGCCGGCGGTCAGGCCGTCGCCGCTCGGCGTCGAGGTCGAGCGCGTGACGATGTCGCGGATCTTTTCCCCGTTGAACAGCGCCAGCGCGTCGACGAAAACGAGCCGGCCGACCCGGTCGCGCATCAGCTCGGCGATCCGGCACACCACCATGCCGCCCGAGCTGGTGCCGACCAGCACGACATCGTTCAAGTCCTCGTACAACAGCAGCTGCGCGATCTCGTCGGCCTGGGTTTCGGTCGTGATGCCCGGCCGCACCTGACCCTTGCGCTCGGCGCAGCCGTCGAGGCTCGGCGCATAAACCTGGTGGCCGGCGGCGCGCAGCCGGTTCGCCACGTTCTTCCAGATCCAGCCGCCCTGGTAGGAGCCGTGCACAAGGACGTATGTCGCCATCGTCAATTCCCCCCGGTTACGTCGATCGTGACGCCGGTCACGAACGCGGCGTCGTCGGATGCCAGAAAACAAATGACCTTCGCCTGGTCGGTGGCCTCGGCGAGGCGGCGCAGCGGCGTTCGCTCGATCTCGGCCTGCTGGTCCTCCGGGCTCTGCTGTTCCCAGCGCGGGCGGATGCGCTCGGTCAGGGTGCGGCTCGGCGCGATCGCGTTGATCGTGATGCCGTAGGGGCCCAGCTCGAAAGCGAGCTTGCGGGTGAAGGCGATGATGCCGCCTTTCGCCGCGGCATAGGCGCTGCTGCTCGAGATGCTCAGGCCGCGGCCGGCGATCGACGCCAGGTTGACGATCGCGCCGCGCCGCCGCTGCTTCATCGCCGGCACCACGGCATGCGTGAACAGGAACGTCCCCGAGAGGTTGAAGTCGATCAGCTTCTGCCAGTCGGTGAAGCTCAGCTCCTCGACCGGCGCGCCGGGCTTCGAGATGGTCGTGCTGCCGCCGACCGCGTTGACGAGGATATCGATCGCGCCGAATTGCTGCAGCACCGAGGCGACCGTCGCATCGACCTCGCTCGGATCGAGCGCGTTGCACAGCCGGCGATGCGCCCGCCCGCCGGCCGTCTGCAGGGCCGCGACGGTCTGGTCGAGCCGCTCCTCGTTATTGTCGACCGCGACGACGACGCCGCCTTCGCGCGCGATGATGTCGGCGGTCGCGCGGCCGATGCCGCTCGCCGCCGCGGTGATCAGCGCGACCTTGTCCTGAAAGCGCATTCTTCCCCCTTTCGCGCTGCCTTGCGCGCCTGCATGCTGCTGCAAGACGAGCACGGGGAGAGCAACGATGCAACTCGGGATTCATCTGCCGCATGCCGGCAGCCAAGCGACGCCGGCGCTGATCAGGCGGCACGCCCGCCGCGCCGAGGATATGGGCCTCAGCGACGTCTGGGTCAGCGAGCACATCATCGTGCCGCGCGCGCTATTCCCGCGCTCGCCGCTGTTCTACGACCCGATCCTGACCCTGACCTGGGTCGCGGCCGTGACCGAGCGGGTGCGGCTCGGCACCAGCGTCATCGTGCTGCCGATGCGCCATCCGCTGCCGCTCGCGAAGGAATTGTCGACCTTGCACAATTTGTCGGGCGGCAGGCTGATCCTCGGGGTCGGGGTCGGCTGGCTCGAGCCGGAGTTCGCCGCCCTCGGCGTACCGTTCAACGAGCGCGGCCGCCGCATGGACGAGGGCATCGCGATGATGCGCGCCGTCTGGTCGCAGGACCCGGTCAGCTTCGAGGCTAAGTACATCCCGGCCGAGATCCGCGACATGACGATGCTGCCACAGCCGATCAGCCCGATCCCGATGTGGCACGGCAGCCGTTCGGAGGCGGCGCACCGCCGCACGGTGCGGATCGGCGACGGCTGGCACGGCAGCCAGGTCACCCCGGAGCAGGCGAAGCCGGTCATCGCGCGGCTGCGCCGCGACCGGCCCGAGCCCGAGTTCACGATCTCCGTGCGCTCGCACTGGGACGGCAGGGATGTCGGCATGATGAAGGAGCGCGTCGCGGCCTATGCCGAGGCCGGGGTGCAGCACATCATGGTCCACCCGCAAGACCGCGAGGTCGATGGCTGGGACACGGTGATCGAGGGGGTGGGCAAGGTGGCCGCGGGGTAGATCGCCCTCCGACAACGTAGAAAACAATCTTGAGAAACTGCGGGAGCTGGTGGACCGCTCTGCTGCGTCATGCAACCGGGGAGCTGTGCGGCCGCATCCAGTCCGCTGGCGGCGTTTGCGTCGCGATGCGCAGCTGAGCGATACTGCGCGCATGTTCCGAGGCCGAGAGGAGGAAAGCGGTGTCTGACGTGCTCGAAACCCGACCCGGCGAAACCCGCCCTGCCGTCGCGCAGGATTTCGCGATACGCCCGCTGTCGCCGCTGTTCGCGGCCGAGATCGTCGGCCTCGACCTGCGACGGAAGCTGGCCGAGCCGGTCCGGCGCGCCGTCTACGACGCCTTCGTGCGCTATCACGTGCTGGCGTTCCGCGACCAGCTTCTCGGCAAGGACGAGCAGATCGCGTTCACCGAGCAGTTCGGCACGCTGGAGCGGCACATCGCGCGCAACCGCGGCAGCGACAACCCGTGGGTTCACACGGTCTCCAATCTCGGCGCGGACGGGCTGCCTTCCGGCAAGGTCAATTCGACGACCTGGCACACCGACAAGTCGTTCCGGCCGGAGCCGTCGCTCGCGACGATCCTGCACGCCGTCACGATGCCGCCCGATGGCGGCGACACGTGCTTTGCCAACATGTACGCGGCCTACGACGCGCTGAGCGAAGACGGCAAGGCGGCGCTTGACGGGCTGCGCGTCATCCACAGCTGGGAATTGTCGCGCGAGAAGTCGGGCCAGAAGGCGACCCCGGAGGAGATCCGCGACGCGCCGCCGATGAGCCACCCGCTGGTGCGGGTGCATCCCGACACCGGCCGCAAATGCCTGTTCATGGGCGAGCACGCCTCGCATATCGACGGTTGGCCGATGGCGGAGGGGCGCGCGCTGCTCGCCCGGATCGAAGCGCACGCGACCGAGGAACGGTTCATCTATCGGCACCGATGGCAGCCGGGCGATGTGCTGATGTGGGACAATCGCTGCCTGCTGCACCGCGCCGACCCGAATTTCGACGCGGCGCTCCATCCGCGCGTGCTGCACCGCACCTGCCTGCGCGGCACCGCCCCGGCGTAGCGCCGACTCGCCGTCATCCGCGGGCTTGACCCGCGGATCTTGGAGATGGCCGGGTCAAGCCCACGACTGTCCGGTTCAGCGAATCCGGTTGCAAGCTGATGGTTACACTCAATCACAGATACCCTTGGCCGGGCTTGTCCCGGCCACCCACGCCTTCTTTTGGCAAGGTCGAGGCGGTTGCAAGACGTGGATGGCCGGGCCAAGCCCGGCCAAGGGGTTTTTTGGTGGCCAACTCGCTGCAGAAAACAGCCAAAAACGGCCCTGGAAGCTGAACCGGACAGCCGTGGGTCAAGCCCGGCCATGACGGTGTGAGGCGCTTTTTTATGCGGAGAGCCGGCCGCGGTCGTGCGGCGCCGCGAAATCGAGCGCCGGCCCCAGGGGCAGGATGCCGTTCGGGTTGATGTGCAGCATGCCGCCGTAATAGCCCTGCTTGATGCGCGGGAAATCGACCGTCTCGGCAACGCCCGGCATCTGGTAGATCTCGCGCGTGTAGTTCCATAAATTGTGATAGTCGGTCAGCCGCCGCAGATTGCACTTGAACAGCACGTAATAGACCGTGTCGAACCGCAGCAGCGTCGGAAACAGCCGCAGATCGGCCTCGGTGAAACGGTCGCCGACCAGCCAGCGCTGCCGCCCGAGCCGCGCTTCGAGTTCGTCGAGCGCCGCGAACAGCTTGCGGAAGGCCTCTTCGTACGCGGTCTGGCTCTTGGCGAGGCCACAGCGATACACGCCGTTGTTGATGTTGTCGTAGACGAACGCGTTGATCGCGTCGATGTCGCGGCGCAGTTCGTTCGGGTACAGATCGAGACCGGCATCGCCGAATTCGTCGAACTCCGAATTGAGCATGCGGATGATCTCGGACGACTCGTTGTTGACGATCGTCTTCCGCTCGCGATCCCATAGCGCCGGCACCGTGGCGCGGCCGGTATAGCCGGGCCGGGCCGCGCTGTAGACCTGGTGCACGTGAAAGACGCCGTCCTTCGGCTGCAATTCGTCGAAACCGCGCGAATAGGCCCAGCCCTGGCCTTTCGGCAGGTCCGATTCGAGCAGCCCGATCGCGCCTTCGAGCCGTTTCAGCTTGCGCATCAGCACGGTGCGGTGGGCCCACGGGCATGACGGCGCGGTCACCAGCTGATAGCGCCCGGCTTCGGCCTTGAAGCCGGACGCCCCGTCGCGCGTCACCCTGTCGCGAAAGATCGAATCGGGCCGCACGAATTGTCCGGTTCTGTCGGGCGGCGGGTCGTTGTCGAACCAGGTTCCGTCAACCAGCATGCCCATGATGATGCCGCTCCCTGACGTCTATGTCATCTCGGCGAAGGTCCGGCGAAGGCCGGGATCCATCGTGCCACAAGCGTGAGCGGTGATCCCGTGGGAAAGTTTAAGCGCCGTCGTCGGAGCCTTCGGCTGGCGGCGCCGGTTTCGGCTCCGGCTCGGTAAGCTCCGGCTCGGCGAGTTTCAGCTCGGGAGCCGGTTCGGCTTTCGGTTCGGGCGGTTTCGGCTCGCGCCGGATCGCCCAGCGCACGGTCGCGCCGTTGGGGCCGGTTCTGCCGCTCAGCACCACCTGCTGCGTTTTGCGCAATTCGCCGGAGCCGAGATAAATGCTGTCGTCGAGGCTCAGCTCGGCGCCATTGGCGCGCAGCCGCCACGCCGTCCCGCTCGGCAGACGCAGCAGGGCGCCGCTGCCGTCCTCGGCGAGCGATGCCGCGACCGCCGGATGCAGATGGAAGCGCACCGCGAAGACAACGCCGGGAAGGCCGGTAAGTCTGTCCTCGCCGCGGATGTCGTCGCCGTCCGCCGACAGATACAACTCCCGCGCGTAACTTACGCCAAAGCGCCGGCGATAGCCGTCATGCGAGGCGGCGATCCATTGATGGCCGCCCTCTTCCGCCCGTTCGCAGCGCACCGAACCCGGCGCACGGCCGATCGAGCCGTCCGCCTGGATCTCGACGGCGTTGGTATCGTCGACCACCAGCACCGAATGCGCCGCACTCGCCCGAGCAACGCTTCGCCAAGCCGGCTTCGGGCCGCGATACCCGCCGCAATTGACGACGATCCGGTCGCGCCCCTGGCTGAGCTCGAATGAGAGAAGTCCGGCGTGCGCCTCGCCGTCAAAGCCGCGCGGCGGCGGCTTGCCGACATCGACGAGCACCAGGCTCTGGCCGGCCTGCAGCCGCTGGAACCCGGCATGCGGCGCCTGCGAGGGGGCGTGGCCGCGAGTATCCGAGCGGGTCAGGACGAGATCGACGAGGACTGCGTCCTCCTCGACCGAGTTGTTGAACAGCGCGAGGCGGCGGTCCCCGTGCCGGAAAAAGCGCAGCATCGGGGCCATGCGCTCGATCGTCTGCTGCACCGTGCCCGGCACCTCCAGCTTCGCGCCGCGCAGCACCGCGCGAATGTCGATCAAGTCGCGCAGAACCTGCAGCTGCACCGAGGGGCTGCGGGTGCGATGACCGCCATCGGGCAGGATCTGGCTCGGCAATTCGCGCTCAAGTGCGCGCATTGCGCGCGCGATGCGCCTTTCCGGCCCGCCGAGCGCGACCGATCCGGCGAGCAGTCCCTTCAGCGCGCGCAGCCGGGCAGCGCCGGCGAGTTCCCAGGCCGCGACCCGCGCCAGGTGGCGGATCTGCGCCGCGATGCTGGCCAGCATCGCGCGGCGCAGCGCCCGATCGGTTTCGCGGCCGGCGATCTCGTCGAAATGCACGATCCAGGCGAGAACCCGCGTCGCCGCGACATCGGAACGCCACGCGACCGGGTGCCACGCACCGCTCTCGGCGAGCCAACTCTGCACCAGCGCCCGCGCCGGATCGCGCGCCGTCGCACCGACGCCGATCAGGTCGTCGAGCCAGCCGAAGCCGTGCCAGGCGGCCAGCCATCCCGGGCTGGCACTGGGTGGGAACCACGCCGGCTTCGGATGGCGGATCATCTCGCCGGCGAATTCGAGGTCGCCGGCCAGGATCGCGCCGCCGCGCTTGGCATCGCCCGGCCACCGTTCGTTGAGCCGCAGCCGCAACCCGCTCGGCACCGGGCCGATCAGGGTATGCCGGTAGAACGGTCCAGCCGCCAGCGCACGCCAGGCGCCGCGGCGCAACCGGGTGAACAGGTCCTGACCGTCGGCGGCATGGTGCGCGGCGGGCGGCGTCCTGCCGCGCCGGAGCGGAGCCGATTTCATTGCCGGGGCACCGATCGGGCGATATCGGCCGAATTCCGCGCGTGGCGGGCGTCGCGGATGGATTGTCCGGCGGATGAGACCATCCCGTTTGGTAACAAGGAAAGCGTCGGCAGGCAAGCGAGGCCCGGACCAAGTCCAGGCATGTAGCCGGTTCAGCCGCCGTGCTTCACCAGGCGGGCGGCATAGAATCCGTCGATGCCGTCGTATTCGGGAAGATGGCACGGCAGCGTGCGCATATCGCCGCTTGCCGTTACCCAATCGGGGGCGCCGATCTCGCTCGGGGCGATCGGCCGGCGCGCGACCGGGGCGCCCGAGCGCAGCAATGCCTCGACCCGCTCCGGCCCCTCCTCCGGCTCGAGCGAGCAGGTGCAGTAAACCAGCATGCCGCCGGGACGCAGGATCTCGACGGCCGCGCGCAGCAGGTTCTCCTGCACGACGGCAAGTCGGGCGACATCCTCGGGCTGCTTCAGGTGCGGCACGTCGGGGTGGCGCCGGATCGCGCCGGTCGCGGTGCACGGCGCATCGAGCAGCACGGCGTCGGCCGGCTGCTCGGGGCGCCAGCTCAGCGCATCCGCGGCGACCGCCGACACCGGCAAGCCAAGCCGGTGCAGATTGGCGACGAGCCGGTCGAGGCGCCGGGTCGAGCGGTCGATCGCGGTGACCCGCGCGCCGGCGCTGGCGAGCTGGGCGGTCTTGCCGCCCGGCGCGGCGCACAAATCGACGATATCGCGTCCCTCGATCTCGTCGAACAGACGCACCGGCAGCGCGGCCGCCGCATCCTGGATCCACCAGGCGCCCTCGGCGTAGCCGGGCAGCGCCATCACCGAACCGCCGACGGCCCGGCGCAGCGAGCCGGTCGGCAGCTTGGTTGCCTGCAGCTTCTCGCACCAGGATTCGTCTTCGGTGCGCAAGGTCAGGTCGAGCGGCGCCTCCTTGAGATGGGCGGTGGCGATCGCGCGCGCTTTCTCCTCGCCATAGGCGCGGCTCCACGAGCGCCACAGCCAGTCGGGCGTGTTGAGCCGGGCGGCGTCCTGGCCCTCGACCCGCATCGCGCCCTCGACGCTGAGGCGGCGCAGCACGGCGTTGACCAGGCCCTTATGGGTCAGAAACCCTCTGGCATGGGCGAGATCGACGCTGGTCGCGACGGCGGCGTGCGGCGGCGTGCGCAGGAACAGCAGCTGGGCGATGCCGAGCCGCAATATGTCGTGAATGATCGCGGCCCGCGGCGCCAGCGGCGTGTTCAGGCAATCGGCGATCAGCGCGTCGATCTGGCCGAGCCGGCGCAGCACCGTCGCGACCAGCAGCCGCGCGAAGGCGCGGTCGCGGGCCGACAGCTCGGCCATCGCGCCATGGTCCTCGATTGCATCGTCGAGCGGCCGCTTGCGGCGCAGCACCGCGCCGACCAGATCGAGCGCCGCCTGGCGCGCGGTCGGGGCCGCCGGGTCTCGAGGCGAACTGACGGGGGATGCTTCCACGGAGCTCGCGGGCGAGGTCAAGGTTGTGCCGTAAGGTTCTGCTGTTGCCATTTTTCGGTGCTTCGATAATTCGATAAGAGGCGGGTCGTTCGCGCTAACGTCGAGCGGCGGGCATTGTTCCGGACAATGGGCATGCCGCGACAGGGCGCATATCGGTTGAGCCGACCGCGCCTGCCAGCCATATTGCCGTCATGATCGAAAAACCAGACAAGCCGCAAGAGACCGCTTCGCCTCAGTCGCCGCAGTCCGCGGAGCCGAAGCCCGCGCCGCCGCCGCGGCCGAAAGAGATCGGCGGCCCGAAAGGGCCCGAGCCGACGCGCTACGGCGACTGGGAGGTGGGCGGGCGCTGCAGCGACTTCTGACGGTTCCTCAGCTTCGGAACAGCATGACCGCAAACGGAAAGGCCGATTACGTGAACGATATCATGACGCAAACTTCGGCGCGCCTGGGCGAGCGGATGTCGCCGGCGGGCGGCGTCGAGGTGCTCGGCGCCGATCTTTCGCAGCCGCCGGCGCCCGCGCTGAAGGCGCTGATCCTGCGGGCATTGCGCGAGCATCACGTCGTCGTCGTGCGCGACCAGGCGCTGACGAAAGAGCGGCAATACGCGCTGACCCTGAATTTCGGCGAGATCGAACAGCATGTCGGGCGCCATTCGGACGCGCGCTACGATGTCGTGCACTCGGTGACCAATCTCGACCGCGACGGCAACCCGACCGACGCGCTCGATACGCGCGGCAATTATTTCTGGCACACCGACAAATCCTATCATGCGGTGCCATCGTTCATGACGATGCTGCACGCGGTGGAATTGCCGCCCGAGGGTGGCGACACGCAATTCGCCAACATGGCGCTCGCCTACGACGCGCTGCCGGCCGAGACAAGGCAGTGCATTGCCGGGCTGCGCTGCGTTCACAGCTGGGAGGCGAGCCGGCTGGCGTCCGGCAGCCGGCCGGCGAGCGAGGCCGAAATCCGCGAGCGCCCGGCGGTCGAGCACCCGCTCGTGCGCACCGATCCCGACACCGGGCGGAAGGCGCTCTACATGGGAACCCACGCCGCGACGATCGCCGGCATGCCGGACGCCCAGGGCAAGGCGCTGCTCGCCGAATTGCTGGCGCAAGCGACGCGGCCCGAGTTCGTCTATACCCACCGCTGGCGCCCGGGCGACCTCGTGATGTGGGACAATCGCTATTTGCTGCACCGCGCGCTGGCCAATTACGCGATGGCGGCGCATCGCCGCGTGCTGCATCGCACGGTCGTCCGCGGCACGGTGCCGGTTTAGGCAAGATCGGCGCGGCGCTGCCTGAACCTGCGCAACATTGTTTTGCCACCGGGGAGTTGCTTGACACCCCCGGAGGGCCTAGGTAGGACGTGGCACCGCGATCGACGGTCGCGGGGGCGTAGCTCAGTTGGTTAGAGCGCCGGCCTGTCACGCCGGAGGTCGCGGGTTCGAGCCCCGTCGCTCCCGCCAGTCGGTTCGCTCCGGGAATCCGCGCGAAATCAGAGACAGGCGGGAGGGATCGCGGGCGTCGGGCGGAAGTTGACGCTGCCGCGATAGCCGCACCCTGCCGCCCCCAATACCGAGAGTGGTATGGAGAGCCTGCTCGCCGAGTACTTTCCGATCCTGGTGTTCCTCGTCATCGCCGGCGGCTTGGCGGTGGCGATGGTCGCCGCGTCCTATGTGCTGGCGCGGCAGAACCCGAACTCGGAGAAGCTGTCGCCCTACGAATGCGGCTTCGAGCCGTTCGAGGACGCGCGCGTCCGCTTCGACGTGCGGTATTACCTCGTGGCGATCCTGTTCATCATCTTCGATCTCGAAGTCGCGTTCCTGTTCCCCTGGGCGGTGGCGCTGGGCGACATCGGGGTGTACGGCTTCTGGTCGATGATCGCGTTCCTGGCGGTGCTGACGGTGGGGTTCATCTACGAATGGATGAAAGGGGCGCTCGAATGGGAGTGATCGAAACCCCCGTCCGGGTCGTTCCGCCCGGACCCGAGCAGGACCTGCTGCTGCGCGCCGCCACCGAGGAGCTCCAGGACCGCGGCTTCATCACCGCCACGGTCGACTCGTTGGTCAATTGGGCGCGCAGCGGCTCGTTGTGGCCGATGACGTTCGGCCTCGCCTGCTGCGCCGTCGAGATGATGCACACCGGCGCGAGCCGCTACGATCTCGACCGTTTCGGCGTCGTGTTCCGGCCGAGCCCGCGGCAGTCGGATGTGATGATCGTTGCCGGCACGCTGTGCAACAAGATGGCGCCGGCCCTGCGCAAGGTCTACGACCAGATGGCCGAGCCGCGCTGGGTCATCTCGATGGGATCGTGCGCCAACGGCGGCGGCTATTATCATTATTCCTACTCGGTGGTGCGCGGCTGCGACCGCATCGTGCCGGTCGACATCTACGTGCCGGGCTGCCCGCCGACCGCCGAGGCGCTGCTCTACGGCGTGCTGCTGCTGCAGAAGAAAATCAAGCGCGAGCGCCGGTTCCAGCGGTGATGCCGGCGATGGACGACAACCTCACGCAGCTGGCTGAACACGTCGCGGCCGCCCTGCCCGGCGCGGTGACCGCGACCGAGATCCGCCGCGGCGAATTGTGCTGCACGGTCGAGCGCGAGGCAGTGCCGCGCGTCCTGCAATTCCTGCGCGACGACCGGAAATGCCGGTTCACGCTGCTGTGCGACATCTGCGGTGTCGATTATCCCGATCGGCCCTTGCGCTTCGACGTCGTCTACAACCTGCTCAGCGTGACGCTCAACCAGCGCATCCGGCTCAAGCTCGAGACCGACGAGGAGCACCCGGTGCCCTCCGCCACGGGCCTGTTCAGCTGCGCCGGGTGGTGGGAGCGCGAGGCCTGGGACCTGTTCGGCATCTATTTCGCCGATCACCCCGACCTGCGCCGAATCCTGACCGATTACGGCTTTGAGGGGCACCCGCTGCGCAAGGACTTCCCGCTCACCGGCTATGTCGAATTGAAATACGACGAGGACCAGAAGCGCGTCGTCTACGAACCGGTGCGGCTGAAGCAGGAATTCCGCAGCTTCGACTTCCTGTCGCCATGGGAGGGCATCAACAAGGTGTTGCCGGGCGACGAGAAAGCGAGCGCGCCCGAGACGCCGGAAGGAAATCGGTCATGAGCGACCGCACGACCCTCCCGCCGCCGGCCGGCGACCCGGGCGGCGAACTCGCCGGGGCGCCGGTGATCCGCAACTTCACAATGAATTTCGGGCCGCAGCACCCGGCGGCGCACGGCGTGATGCGGCTCGTGCTCGAGATGGACGGCGAGGTCATCGAGCGCGCCGACCCGCATATCGGGCTGCTGCACCGCGGCACCGAGAAGCTGATCGAATACAAGACCTATCTGCAGGCGATCCCGTATTTCGACCGGCTCGATTACGTCGCGCCGATGTGCCAGGAGCACGCTTTCGCGCTGGCGGTCGAGAAGCTGATGGGGATCACCCCGCCGCCCCGCGCCCAGTACATCCGCGTGCTGTTCGCCGAGATCACCCGCATCCTCAATCATCTGCTGAATGTCTGCGCGTTCGGGCTCGACGTCGGCGCGATCACGCCGTTTTTATGGGGTTTCGAGGAACGCGAGCGGCTGATGGAGTTCTACGAGCGCGTCTCGGGCGCGCGCATGCACGCCAACTACTTCCGGCCGGGCGGGGTGCATATGGACCTGCCGGCCGGGATGACCGACGACATCCTCGCCTTCTGCGAAACATTCCCGAAGACGCTCGATGACATGGAGCGGTTGCTGACCGAGAACCGCATCTTCAAGCAGCGCACCGTCGATATCGGCGTTCTGACTGCGAAGCAGGCGCTCGATTGGGGCATGACCGGGCCGATGCTGCGCGCTTCCGGGGTCGCCTGGGATCTGCGACGGGCCCAGCCTTACGACGCCTATGACAAGGTCGAGTTCGACGTGCCGGTCGGGCGCAACGGCGATTGCTGGGAGCGCTATCTCGTGCGCATCGAGGAAATGCGGCAGTCGCTGCGCATCATCAGGCAGGCGCTGGCGCAGATGCCAGAGGGCCCGATCAAGGTCAACGACCGCAAGGTCGCGCCGCCGCCGCGCGCCGAGATGAAGCAGTCGATGGAAGCGCTGATCCATCATTTCAAGCTCTACACCGAGGGCTATCACGTGCCGGAAGGCGAGACCTACACGGCAGTTGAGGCCCCGAAGGGCGAGTTCGCCGTCTATCTCGTCTCGGACGGCACGAACCGGCCCTATCGCTGCAAGATCCGCGCGCCGGGGTTTGCGATGCTGCAGGCGACCGAGTTCATGTCGAAGGGCCACATGCTGGCCGACGTCGTCGCGATCATCGGCTCGATGGACATCGTTTTCGGCGAGATCGACCGGTGAACACGCACAGCGCAGGGCCGCCGCCAAAAGGCCCATTGGGCGCGCAGCCGGAGCATTTCGAGTTCTCGCCCGAGAACCTGGAGCGGGCAAAGGCGCACATCGCCAAATACCCGCCGGGGCGGCAGCAGAGCGCCATCCTGCCATTGCTCGATCTGGCGCAGCGCCAGTCGGGCGGCTGGCTGCCGATGGCGGCGATGCACCACGTCGCCGACCTGTTGCGGATGCCGCGCATCCGGGTCTACGAGGTCGCGACCTTCTACACGATGTTCAACCTGCGCCCGGTCGGGCGGTATCTGCTGCAGGCCTGCACGACGACGCCGTGCTGGCTGCGCGGCTCGGACGCGGTGGTCGCCGCGTGCGAGAGGAAGCTTGGGATCGGGGTCGGCGGCACGACCGCGGACGGGCTGTTCACGCTGGTCGAGGTCGAGTGCCTCGGCGCCTGCGTCAACGCGCCGATCCTGCAGGTCAACGACGATTTCTACGAGGACCTCGACGGGCCCCTAACCGAGGCGCTGCTCGACGCGCTGCGCGCCGGCGAGAAGCCGCCGGTCGGCTCGGTTGTCGGGCGGCGCGGCTCGGCCCCGATCGGTGGCAAGACGGCGTTGATCGAGGTCCCCGAGCCGCCCGCGATGCAGGCGGCGCTGCAACCGGGCGAGCCGGAAGAGGCCGGAGAGAAGAGCAATGCTGGCTGACCGCGACCGCGTCTTCACGAATCTCTACGGCGAGCACGACTGGCGCCTCGCGGGCGCGAGGAAGCGCGGCGACTGGGACGGCACGCGCGAGGTCATCCTCAAGGGCCGCGACTGGATCGTCAACGAGATCAAGGAATCGGGGCTGCGCGGCCGCGGCGGCGCCGGCTTCCCGACCGGGCTCAAATGGTCGTTCATGCCGAAGACCAGCGAGCGGCCGACCTATCTCGTCGTCAACGCCGACGAAAGCGAGCCCGGCACCTGCAAGGACCGCGACATCCTGCGGTGGGACCCGCACAAACTCGTCGAGGGCTGCGTCTTGGCCGGGTTCGGCATGGGGGTAGGGGCCGCCTACATCTATATCCGCGGCGAGTTCTACAACGAGGCGCGGCATCTCCAGGCAGCCATAGACGAGGCGTACGACGCGGGGCTCGTCGGTAAGAACGCCTGCGGCTCGGGCTACGACATCGACGTGTACCTGCACCGCGGCGCCGGCGCGTATATCTGCGGCGAGGAGACCGGGCTGCTCGAAAGCCTCGAAGGCAAGAAGGGCATGCCGCGCCTGAAGCCGCCGTTTCCGGCGCAGGTCGGGCTCTACGGCTGCCCGACGACGGTCAACAATGTCGAGACGATCGCGGTCGCGCCGGCGATCCTGAAGCGCGGCGCCGCCTGGTTTTCCGGCATCGGCCGGCCGCGCAACACCGGCACCAAGATCTTCTGCATTTCCGGGCATGTCGAGCAGCCGTGCAACGTCGAGGAGGCGATGAGCATCCCGATGAAGGAGCTCATCGAGCGCCATGCCGGCGGGGTGCGCGGCGGCTGGGACAACCTGCTCGCGGTCATCCCGGGCGGGTCGTCGACCCCGTGCCTGCCAAAGCCGATCTGCGACGACGTGCTGATGGATTTCGACAGCCTGATGGCGCACAAGACCGGGCTCGGCACGGCGGCGCTGATCGTGATGGACAAATCGACCGACATCGTGCGCGCGATCGCGCGGCTGTCGCAATTCTACAAGCACGAAAGCTGCGGCCAGTGCACGCCGTGCCGCGAGGGGCTCGGCTGGGTGTGGCGGGTGATGGAGCGGATGGTCGAGGGCCGCGCCTCGGTCGCCGAGATCGACATGCTCGATGACGTGACGCGCGAGATCGAGGGCCACACGATCTGCGCGCTGGCCGACGGCGCGGTCTGGCCGGTGCAGGGCCTCATTCGCCATTTCCGCCCCGAGATGGAGCGGCGCATCCACGAATACCGCGCCGCCGCAACGCGCCAGGCGGCGGAGTGAGGGGTCGATGATCGCATTGCGTGCCCCTCACCCTGTCCCTCTCCCCGCACGCGGGGAGAGGGGACCCACTGCGAGATCGCGCCGCTGCTCCCCCTCTCCCCGCGTGCGGGGAGAGGGCCGGGGTGAGGGGCAATTCGTGCTGCAAGCTGGGGCGCGCTGATGCCCAAGGTGACGATCGATGGGCGGGAGGTGGAAGTCGCGCCGGGCACGACGATCCTGCAGGCGTGCCAGCAGGCGGGCGTCGAGATTCCGCATTTCTGCTACCACGAGCGCCTCAACATCGCCGGCAATTGCCGGATGTGTCTGGTCGAGGTGGAGCGCTCGCCGAAGCCGGTGGCCTCCTGCGCGATGCCGGTCGCCGACGGCAACGTGATCCTGACCCAGTCGGAAAAAGCAAAAAAGGCGCGGCACGGCGTCATGGAGATGCTGTTGCTGAACCACCCGCTCGACTGCCCGATCTGCGATCAGGGCGGCGAGTGCGACCTGCAGGACCAGGCGATGGCCTACGGCTACGACCGCGGCCGCTTCGAGGAAAGCAAGCGCGCGGTGCGCGACAAGAATTTCGGCCCGCTCGTCGCGACCAGCATGAACCGGTGCATCCATTGCACGCGCTGCATCCGCTTCCTGACCGAGATCGCCGGCGTCGAGGAGCTGGGCGCGACCGGGCGCGGCGAGGCGATGGAGATCACGACCTATGTCGAGCGCGCGCTCGGCTCGGAGATCTCGGGCAACATCATCGATCTGTGCCCGGTCGGCGCGCTGACCTCGAAGCCGTATTCCTTCATCGCCCGGCCCTGGGAGTTGCGCAAGACCGAGTCGATCGACGTGCTCGATGCGGTCGGCAGCAACATCCGCGTCGACTCGCGCGGCGCGCAGGTGCTGCGGGTGCTGCCGCGGCTCAACGAGGAGGTCAACGAGGAATGGCTCGCCGACAAGGGCCGCTTCGCGCATGACGGCCTCATCCACCGCCGGCTCGACCGCCCGTGGATCCGCCGCGCCGGGCATCTGGTCGAGGCCGAATGGCCCGAAGCGCTCGATCTCGTCGCCGACCGGCTGAGAGGCGTCCCGGCAGAGCGCATCGCCGCGATTGCGGGCGACCTGTGCGACGCCGAGGCGATGTTCGCGCTGAAGGAATTGCTGCGCGGGCTCGGCGCCGCCAGCCTCGATTGCCGGCAGGACGGCGCCATGCTCGACCCCGCCTGCCGCGCCGGCTACCTGTTCAACACGACGATCGCCGGTATCGAGCGGGCCGATGCCTGCCTGCTGGTCGGCGCCAACCCGCGCCGGGAAGCGCCGCTGATCAACGCACGGCTGCGCAAGCGGTACATGCAGGGCGGCTTCCGGGTGGCGGCGATCGGACCGGCGCTCGACCTGACCTTTCCGGTCGAGATGCTCGGCGACGGCGGCGCGGCGCTCAACGAGCTGGCGCGCGGCGGGCATCCCTGGGCGCAGGCGCTGCGCGACGCCAAGGCGCCGATGCTGGTGCTCGGCCAGGGCGCGCTGACCCGACCGGACGGCGCCCGAGTGCTCGGGACGGCGCGCGCGATTGCCGAGGCGTTCGGTATGGTCCGGCCGGACTGGAACGGCTTCAACGTGCTGCACCGCGCGGCGGCGCGGGTCGGCGGGCTCGATCTCGGCTTCGTGCCCGGCGCCGGCGGCAGGGACGTTGCCGGCATTCTCGAGGGATGCCGCTCGGGGGCGGTCGAGGCGCTGTACCTGCTCGGCGCCGACGAACTCGACCTCACCAATACCGGGGCGGCGTTCGTGATCTGCCAGGGCCACCACGGCGACCGCGGCGCGGCGCGGGCCGATGTCGTCTTGCCGGGCTGTGCCTACACCGAGAAGAACGCGACCTACGTCAACACCGAGGGCCGCGTGCAGCTCGGCCGGCGCGCCGTGTTCCCGCCCGGCGAGGCGCGCGAGGACTGGGCGATCATCCGGGCCTTGTCGGGCGCGATGGGGCGGAAGCTGCCCTTCGATACGCTGTCCGACCTGCGCCAGCGGATGCGCGCCGCGCACCCGAGTTTCGCCCGGATCGACGAGATCGTGCCGGCCGAATGGGGCGGCTTTGGCGCGAGCGGGGCGGCCGACGCCGCGCCGTTCGTCCATCCGATCGCCGATTACTACCGCACCGACCCGATCAGCCGCGCCAGCCCGACCATGGGTCAGTGCAGCGAAGTGTTCGGCGGGCGGCCCGAGACCCAGCCGCGGACCGGCACGCATGGCTGAGCTATTATCGGTTCACGCATCCGCCATCCCGGTCATGGCCCGGCTTGGCCCGGGGCTGTCCGGTTCAGCGCTTCCGGTCACCGGACTGGCGGATTTGGCACGCCCTTCACCTCACCAAAGCCCCCCTTGCCCGGGCTTGACCCGGGCATCCACGTCTCGCGGCGACGCCGCATTAGCCCCGAGAAGACGTGGCTGGCCGGGCCAAGCCCGGCCACGGGGTATCTGTATTTGTACGGGAACGCTGCCTGATATCGGTTTCGCTGAACCGGACCGCCGTGGGCTTGGCCCGGCCATCCACGAGAAGCCGCGCGTGGATCCCCGGGTCAAGCCCGGGGATGACGATTGGTGTGGGGTCTGCCGATGACCAGCTTCTGGTGGGGCTACGGCTGGCCGACCGCGCTCATTGTGCTGCAGGTCCTCGCGGTGATCGTCCCGCTGCTGCTGACGGTCGCTTATTACACCTACGCCGAGCGCAAGGTGCTGGCGTACTCGCAGCTTCGCAAGGGGCCGAATGTCGTCGGCCCGTTCGGCCTCTTACAGCCGATCGCCGACGGGCTGAAGATGCTCCTCAAGGAGACGATCGTCCCGAGCGGCGCCAACCGCATCGTCTTCATCGCGGCGCCGATGGTGACGGTGACCCTGGCGCTGGTCGGCTGGGCGGTGATCCCATTCGATGATGGCGTCGTGATCTCCGACATCAATGTCGGCATCCTCTATCTGTTCGCGATCAGCTCGCTGTCGGTGTACGGCATCATCATGGCGGGATGGGCGTCGAATTCGCGCTATGCGTTTCTCGGCGCGCTGCGCTCGGCGGCGCAGATGGTGTCGTACGAAGTCTCGATCGGCTTCGTGCTGGTGACCGTGCTGCTGTGCGCCGGCTCCTTAAACCTGACCGAGATCGTGCTGGCGCAGCGCGGCGTCTGGTTCGTGCTGCCGCTACTGCCGATGGCGGTGATCTTCTTCATCTCCGGGCTGGCCGAGACCAACCGCGCGCCGTTCGACCTGCCCGAGGGCGAATCGGAGTTGGTCGCCGGGTATTTCGTCGAATACTCGGCGATGACCTTCCTCCTGTTCTTCATGGGCGAATACGCCAACATGATCCTGGTCAGCGCGATGACCGCGGTCCTGTTCCTCGGCGGCTGGCTGCCGCCGTTCGGCATCGCGCCGTTCACCTGGGTCCCCGGCATCGTCTGGTTTTTGCTGAAGGTCGCGCTGATCATGTTCTGCATCCTGTGGGTGCGCGCGACCTTCCCCAGGTTCCGCTACGATCAGCTGATGCGGCTCGGCTGGAAGGTGTTTCTACCGTTCTCGCTGTTCTGGCTGGTGCTGACCGCCGGCGTGCTGGTCGCCTTCGACTGGGTTCCGCGATGATACCGCCGGTTGACTGGCCGGGGTGCGCGGCTATGGTGCGCCGGGTTTTGAGGATTGAGCAATGAATTCCCTGGCGCGCAGCGCCCGCGGGCTGTTGCTGATCGAGCTGCTGTCGGGCATGGCGCTGACCCTGCGCTACATGTTCAAGCCCTCGGTCACCGTCAACTACCCCTACGAGAAGGGGCCGCTCAGCCCGCGCTTTCGCGGCGAGCACGTGCTGCGCCGCTATCCCAACGGCGAGGAGCGCTGCATCGCGTGCAAGTTGTGCGAGGCGATCTGCCCGGCGCTCGCGATCACGATCGAGGCCGAGCCGCGCGAGGACGGCAGCCGGCGCACGACGCGCTACGATATCGACATGACGAAATGCATCTACTGCGGCTATTGCCAGGAGGCCTGCCCGGTCGATGCGATCGTCGAGGGGCCGAATTTCGAGTTCGCCACCGAGACCCGCGAGGAGCTGTTCTACGACAAGGAAAAGCTGCTCGCGAACGGCGACCGCTGGGAGGGCGAGATCGCGAAGCAGCTCGCGCTTGAGGCGCCCTATCGATGAGGAGTCCAGCTGGGGTCGGCGGCATGCGTCCTTCGAGACGCCCGCTGCGCGGGCTCCTCAGGATGAGGTTTTTCTCTTAAATGCTATCAACAATATACCTCATGCTGAGGAGCGGCCCCTTCGTGACGCCGCCTGCGGCGGCTCCTCAGGACAAGCTGGCGCGTCTCGAAGCACGCTGGACGGTAGTGCAGCGCCGATGATCCTGCAGACCATCATGTTCTACATCTTCGCCGCGGTTACGGTGGCCTCGGGCGTGATGGTCGTTTCGGCGCGCAACCCGGTGCATTCGGTGCTGTTCCTGATCCTCGCCTTCTTCAACTCGGCCGGGCTTTTTCTGCTGCTCGGCGCCGAGTTCCTGGCGATGATCCTGGTCATCGTCTATGTCGGCGCGGTTGCGGTGCTGTTCCTCTTCGTCGTGATGATGCTCGACATCGATTTTGCCGAGCTGCGCAGCGGTTTCATGCGCTATCTGCCGATCGGCGCGATGATCGGTTTCGTGCTCTTGGCCGAGCTCGTGCTGATCTTCGGCCACTGGGTCATCGCGCCCGGG
>Ga0326597_10003674_pt1 | contig 21957 bp, 19 predicted proteins | sample RVTome_12_FD_203789 | JGI IMG/M metagenome (GOLD analysis project Ga0326597, IMG submission 203789) | Soil microbial communities from uranium-contaminated site in the Upper Colorado River Basin, Wyoming, United States - RVT100D185 | ecosystem: Environmental > Terrestrial > Soil > Contaminated >...
TTCCAGACGACGCAGGAGGGGCGATCGATTGTTCTGGGTTCATCTCGTGCGATTCTGAGCAAGGTACGCTTTCCAGGCCGGAGCTTGAACATCTCTGCAATCAGCAGGTTACGAACCAATCAGCAGGTTACGAACGGTTCTATCCCGTTGTGCGCGCCGGAACGCGTTCTCGACACCGGCCCTGGGTTCACACCACCGATTCCGGACCAACATGGAGCCCATTGGCGACTACACTGGAGGGCACTTTGGGCTGCACCGACTGGGAGAGCTTTCCGCTTCTTTCCGCTGCCTTCCATATGAATTCCCGCAGCGGAGTCGCACTATAGATCCATGAGAGATCACGGCGTGGACGTCTCAGTGGCAGTTTTCGCGGTTGCCCTGATCGCGACGTTTGCGGTCGCTTGTTTGGGGCGCCGCGATTCGAGGCGCGTAGCCTCCGCCGCCTTGGCTGAGCAGCGTCTGAACCGGTGGCTGGTCGGACTCAGTGCTGGAGCGACGGCAAATAGCGGCTTTGTCGTAACAGGGGCTGTCGGCCTTGGATACATGTTCGGAGCACAGTGGCTTCTCCTGCCTTTGTCTTGGCTACTAGGGGACCTCCTATTCTGGCTGGTTTTCCCAAATCGGATCAACGCGACTGGGCGATCCGTCAACGCAACTACCATGACGGACGTGATCGTTGACGGGATGCAGCCGCGAAACCAAATGGGACTCAAGCGAGCCGTCGGCATCGTTATACTTGTGTGCCTAGGAGGTTACGTCTCTGCCCAATGGCTTGCTGGTCAGAAGTTCCTCCAGGGCGCATTCGGTTTCGACAGCTTCTCGTCACTCTTAATGTTCGCGGCCCTCATTGTGATCTACACTGCTATTGGCGGCTTCAGGGGCTCTGTCTATGCGGACACCATGCAAGCGGTTGTGCGCGTGATCGGCACTGGTATCGCAATGACTGCCGTTGTCGTGGTCGCTTCGCGGGCACCTGGGATATTCTGGCGAAACATCGAGGCTGCTGGACCGCATTTCCTTGATATCTTCCCGAAGAACTCGTTAATGGCCGCCCTGCCCGTGATACTTGGTTTCGCGGCCGCATCACTCGGCTTTGGGCTGGGTCAGCCGCAGATGGTCACGCGCTACTTGGCAGGTGCTACGCCAAAGGAAACTCAGTCGGCGTGGTGGATTTACAACGGTTTCGTTCAGTCTACGTGGATTGCCATGACGGTGTTTGGCATCGCGCTCCGCGGCGTCATGCCAGGGATCGCCGACCCTGAAATGGGCTTGAGTCTCTTTCACCGCGCCAATACTGGACCGCTCATCACCGGCATCATTTCTGCCGACATATTCGCAACGATTGCCGCCACCTCGAACAGTCTGCTCGTGGCGATGGCGCAAACGGTCTCGCGCGATCTCTTCAGCCGCACTCAGGACAAACGCCGCAATGCCCAGGAACCCTGGCCGTTAATCGCCGTCCTCGGGATTGCAACCATGAGCGTATCGTTGAATCTTCACAGCACTGTCGTTGATCTTGCCCTTTCGTCGGTTTCTTTGATGGGGGCGGGATTGGCCCCGGCGATGCTCATCCGTGTATTAAACTGGCGCCGAACGGATCTTTCTCTATGCATCGCAGTGGTTGTCGGCACGTTCACGGCAGTCCTATGGCGCTACTTAGGGCTGAGTGGTGTGATGAACGAAGCGGCGCCTGGCATTATACTGGCGCTCTCGGCGAATTTCCTTTTCGCCAGTCTCTCACGCCGAGCTAGACCGGTGAGCGTATGCAAATGACCCGACGCCAAAAGCAGCTGGGCATCCCGGATCTCGAACCGAAGCTTGTGATCAGCCGCAAGCTGGTGGGTGGTGTAACCGATACCGAAATGGTCGAGAAGGTCCTCCCGTCCAGCAAATACGGGGAGCTCACCTCAAAGACGGTGGAGAATGTCCGGAGCTGGCGGCGAGGCCACTATCCCACAAAAGCAGAAGGCATGACGTTCTGGGACCGGCTTGCCTACGAGCTGGACTGCCCCGACGCTGTAACGGGCGCGATGCTGGTCGATGCCAAAATCGGCCGGTTCATCGGATACCTACCAGAGGATCGACAGAGTTTGGCACGAGAGATACTCGACGATCTCCATGCGCTCGATAACAAGCCGGACACGCCTCTGGAGCTGCCTGAAGCATCGAGGCCAATTCGAACCGTTGCCCTCGGCGATTCAAACCTAATCTGGCTTCGTCATAGGGGGCCGGTGGAGACGGTAGCGACCGGCATGCGCGTAGGCAGGATTGATCAAAAACATTACTACCTAGATCCCGACTCCGCGTACGCTTGGAGCAGGCTTGTCAATGCAGATGCCTACCCCACATACGACCATTGCAGGACTGGGCTGCAAACTCTCTTCGAGAGCGAGGATTGGAAGCGTTCGCTGGACAAAAGCAAGCCTGTAACCGCAGCGATGCTGGCGGGCGGTGGGGCTCCAACCAAAGATCTCCTGCTGCTGCGAAGCATGTTGGCACAGCCGTATATTCAGGTCCCTGTCTACTATTACTTGAATGATATCAGCCTATACATGCTGACGGACTCGGCGGTATTTATCCGCGAGAGCTTACGAACGGTTGGCGGTCTCGAAAAGGTATCGGTAGGACTGATTTTTGGCGACGTGCTTGAGATGTCGGGCCTCCGAGAATTCTTTCACGAGCACGGGAGCGTGATTTTCGCCATCACGGGAGGTACCATTGGGAATTTCAGCGAGTCAGCTTTCTTCCACTCGCTGGACCGTGTTGCCGACGACGGCGATTTGCTGATCGTCAGCGCTGATACGATCGATGGGCTGCCCCAGCACGACGCCGAAGACATGCTAATTAAGAAATACGACAACCCGGACTTGCGGAACTTCATCCGACCTGTCGTGAAAGCGGTCCTGAGTGAAGCCAATACTCAGGAGCACATAGATACTGCTCTCAATCGAATAAAAGTCAGAGTCCGTACCGGCAGTTATATGAAGGCAAGCGATGTGCCGAACAGTCGGTCGGTAATTGTCACCTTGAACGTCAATAAGCGCGAAGTCGTACTAGTTACTTCCACACGCTACCATGCGCCGGATCTAAAGGCCTACGCAGCCGAATTCGGATGGCAGCCAGTCTGTCAGCTCCCCAGTCCTCGAAACCCCCACTACCAGCAGTTTCTGTTTTGTCGGAATAAAGCGGAAACCACCGGAACTCGTTCCGGTCGGTGACCTTTCTTTCAGATTCCTAAGTGTTCCGGTCTCTTCCCTGGCCACCGGGGCGATAAGCGCCTAACATCGAACAGAAATTTGGCAAGAAAGGAGACCGAAATGGTCACTCTGACGCTCTTTGGGGCCGGCCACCTGCTTGTAATCGTGGTCGCGACCCTGTTCATCCGCTTTCTGCACCGGCAGCCTAATCTGCTGGCTCGGCGCGAGGGCATCTTCGAACTCAACTCCCGGCCCATGCGCATCGAGGCGGCCCAGACGGAACTCGTGGCATCCAAGGCCGAAGCCGCCGTTCTCGACAAGCGTATCGCGCGCGCAGACACCAAGATCGCCGATGCGCTCCCGCTCGACGATCCGCCCTCCACCGTCGCGGCCTACGGCCTGGTCGCCGGCATCTTGGCGGAAGCGGAAGCCGGGCTGGTGTGGCTGCTCAGTGGTCCGGTGAAATTCCTGAGCCTCTCCCCCGAGGCCTGGGGATTCGCCGCGCCGCCCTTTGCCGCCGCCTGGATTGTGTTGATGCACGTCCTGCTCGGCTGGGCTGTCTCCGACAAGCATCGCCCAGCCCGGACGGTCCGGCGCGCCAAGGTGGGTGCCGGTCTGTGCGGCGGCGCCGTCATCATCGGCGGTTGGCTGACGCTCTCCGGCCGCAACCTGAACGACACCGCCGTCATTGAACAGATGGCCGGTGCCGGCCTGATGATCCTGGCCGGCCTCGTGTCGGTCTGCGCCGCCTTCTGCAGCCTGGTTGCGACCACGCTGCTGGAGGCCCGGCATCATGAACGCGAGCGCGCCCGGCTGATCGGTCTGCGCGATCAGTACACGCGCCATATCGATCTGATCGAAAAGGACCTCGCACGTTTGCAGAAACCGCCCGATCCGGAAGATCAGGCGACCACGGTCCCGGCGCCGGAGCCCGAGCCGCCCAAGACTCCGCCGGCCGCCGCGCCCGCCGTGCCGGCCGGCATCATCCCCACCGCCCTGGTGCTGATCTGCCTGATCGGTATGCCCGCCTTGGTGCGTGCGCAAGCGGTGAATCCGAAGCCAACGGTCGCTGCGATTAGGACGGAGGCCCCCGCGCGGGCCTCCGCCCCGGCTTTCGCCCGCATGAATGCCTGCGAATTCCTGCCCGATATCACCGGCTCCGTTGATCGCCTGCCGCTCAAATCCACGCTCTCGCAAACGGCCGACATTATGACGATGATCATCGACCGGTTCAACTGCGCCGTCGTCAGGCTGACGCCTTTCGCCGGCGACCTATTCGTGTCCATCGATGAAATCGTCATCCCTCCGCTTGAAGATCCTGCCGCGCGGTGCGACGATGCTCGCCCCACCACCACATCCGCACGTGCAAAGGCGCTCGGCCTGCTGTACCCGAGTGTTGCGGCGGCGCACCAGCAAAAGGCTACCGACGCTTGCCTCACGCAGAACCAGCATGTCCATGACGAGATGACCGCGAAGAGACGCGCGGCCATCTCGGTTGCTGCTCAGCGTGTCCGCGCCGCAGGGGATCTTCAGCCGCGCGGTCCCTGCACAGCCCTCCCTCAGGCTGTGCAGCGGGCCCTCCAGCGCTCACAGCACGTCATCGCCATCACCGACGGAATCCCGACCTGCACCCCGCCTGCAAGCGCCACGAACGTCCCCGCCGACGGGACCCTGCTGTTCCTGTTGGTCCCGCCCGGTAACATCCAGGGTGCAGACGGCTCCAATCTGCTGCTCGACCGGCTCGGCAGCCTCGAACGGAGCTTCAAGGGTGCCCACGCCGTTCTGGCTCCGGAGGCGACGCCAACTTTCTGGCAAGGTATTCGGCAATAGCCTAGCCTCCTATGACTAGCCATGAGGAGTCCGGCCACATCGTGCTCCGGCCTCCTTCGCATTTCACTTCAACACACTGCTGTCCGGCTAATGCTGCCGTCTAGATTGAAAAGCCCTTTTGCTAGAGTGCATTACGACCCTTTTTGCGTTGCCGCGATTTGAACGCCGGAACACCCGAGATGACCGATTTGTGGCGGGCCACAATGGTCCATGAACGCTGGCCGCACCGTCTTCTCGCAACTGATCGGCTTCCTTCCCGACCGCGAGTTCCGTCGGTGCGTCGCACGTTATGACGGCGACCGTCGTCTCCGGGGCCTCTCATGCTGGGAGCAGTATCTGGCGATGGCCTTCGCCCAGTTGACTTACCGTGAGAGTCTGCGCGACATCGAAGCGTGCCTCCGCTCGCTGGGCGGCAAACTCTATCACATGGGTTTCCGCGGCAAGGTGCCCAAGTCTACGTTGGCCGATGCCAACGAATCGCACGATTGGCGCATCTTCGCCGACTTCGCCCATTTTCTGATCCGCATCGCCCGTCCTCTCCACGCGCACGATCCTATCGGCGTGGATCTCGATCACAGCCTCTACGCCCTGGATTCGACCACGATCGATCTGTGCCTTTCGCTCTTCCCGTGGGCGAAATTCCGCCGCGCCAAGGCCGCCGTCAAAATGCACACGCTGCTCGATCTCCACGGCAGCATCCCGACTTTCATTCGTATTTCCGAAGGAAAACTGCACGACGTGAACGTCCTGGACGATATCGATCCGGAAGTTGGCTCCTTCTATGTCATGGACCGCGGCTACCTCGACTTCGAACGTCTGTACCGGTTTACGCTCAGTCTCGCCTTCTTCGTGGTGCGCACCAAAGAGAACCTGCAACTGCAGCGTCGCTACTCGCGACCGGCGGACCGGAAGACCGGAATCCTGTCCGACCAAACCGTCGTGTTGGTCACGCCGCAATCGGCCAAAGCGTATCCGGACCCCCTCCGTCGCATTCGTTATTACGACCGGGTCACCGAGAAACGACTCGGTTTCCTGACCAACAACTTCCACGTTCCGGCACTTACGATTGCGGACGTCTATCGCTGCCGGTGGCAAGTGGAACTGTTCTTCGAGAGCTCGACATGGTGCACTCCTTTAGATGCTATGGAATTTCAAGAGTCAATTGCCCTGAATCGCCCGTAGGCGGGATCGTTGGTTGATTCCGTTCGGCCAGGCATTGCTCGACGTCCGCTCTGCGCAAAATCCAGGGTGCGCCCACGCAGGGCTGCGTCGCCGGTAGCTGTTTTTGCTGAATCAGCCGCAGTACAGTTGTCGGCGTGACGCCGAGGACAACGGCGACCTCGCTGACGGACATTTCGTCGCGGGCCTGCCGCTCTCCCTCACGGTAGACGGCAATCGCATGATTGTTACGCAATGAGCAGATTCGCTTCGCAGTCCAGCTCTGCCCGTGTGCCGTGCGCCGTCGATTCCGATTCAAAATCGAGGCGATCCGCGCGTCTGGTTCGATCCGCGCCAGCCTGCGAACGATCTCCACGAGGTCGTCGTCGGTCACATACCGATGCCGGCCGCTGCGGATCTTCGGGAACTCCACCTGCGTGTGATCTCCACCCTGCCAATGAACCACGAGGCGTATGCTCTCTCCTTCCGACGTGACGACGATCTCTTTCAGCGCGATCCGAAGGAGGCGTTTCTTGTGCTCCGGCGAACTGCGTGGATCGTCCCAGAGTCCGGGAAGATCCCGCGCGAAGGACAGCAACTCTCGTTGTTGTACGTCAGTAAGTGGTCGCTCGCGACCTTGTTGCAATGTTACTAACTCGGCTTCAAGCTGCGCCTCCGTGGTCAGTGCATGGTTCCAGCGGCGTTCGAGTTCCGCCGCGACGAGCCGATTCGCCGGATCCACCGCATCGTACTGGCGCCGGGCGCGTGTTACCTCATAGCGCGCATGCTCCAGCGCCAGGGCTTTCTGCTGAATCCGTTCGTCGCTCGCACCTTGCATAGACTCGATCGCCTCGATGGCCGCTTCGGTGCCGAACGGCGTCAGGCACTGCAGCAGTTGCTCCGACACCAGACGATCGGCGCGGAGTCCGCCGAACATTACGCAACACGCATGATCGCGATTGAGGAGATACCCCGAACATTGATAGCGAATCACGCCGGGGCCAGGGTACTGAGCTAACAACTTGGCGCCACAATGGCCGCAGCGCAGCAGTCCGGCGAGCAGGGCCTCGCCGTGTTTGACCGATCCCCGCACCGCGGCGCCTCTCGCATTGTCGTTGTGGGCAATCATCGTCTGATTGCTCTGATAGGCATCCCAGTCAATGTAACCCTCGTGATGATCCACGATCAACACCGCCCAGTCCTCGCGACGGCGCTGCCTCTGTCGGCAGACCCGCTTCTGCCCGTCTTCCAGCCGCACCATCGTCTTGCTCCGCCCATACGCGTATGCTCCAGCGTAGACCGGATTCGTCAACACGCTGAGCACGGCGTGGTATCGAGCGGGCTGCCAGACGACTTCGCGCAACGCTTCCGGCCCGCGCGCGACCGGCAACTGAATCTGCTGCTGATCCAGCCAGAAAAACACCTGACGCACGCTGCCCAACTCCGCGAATTTACGAAAGATCAAATCGATGGTGGAGCCGACCCTGGCGCCCGGATCTTTCTCGATCCGGTCATCCGATCCTTTGACGTACCCGATCGGGACTCGCTGGACCAAGGCGCCCCGCTCTGCTTTCTGCCGTAGCGCCGCGTGCGCGCGCTCGCGAAAGCCCGCAAGTTCCATTTCGCTGATGGTGCCCTTCATGCCCAGCAACAATCGATCGTTCGTGAGCCTGGGGTCATACACGGTTTCCGCGTCGATCAGCAGTGCGTCGACGACGCTGCAAAATTCCAGCAGAGTGTGCCAGTCGCGACCGTTGCGCGCCAACCGCGACGCCTCAATGCTGAAGACGGCGCCGACCTGTCCATCGCAGAGCACGCGCAGCAGGCGCTGAAACCCGGGGCGCTGCGTCCCCGATCCCGAGATTCCGAGATCGTCATCGATGACATCGACGTCTTGCCAACCCAACGTGCGGGCACGATCGACAAGGGCATACTGGCGCCGTTGGCTTTCCAGATTGTGCCGCACTTGATCGGGCGTGGATTGACGGATGTACACACAGGCCCGCCGGGCCAAATGGTCAGCGGTGATCTTGTTCATCGCCGACCTCCTCCTCGCGGATCGTCTTGGCCAGCGCGTGCATCCACTGCACCAGAGCTTGGCGCAGTCGCTCTTGCACGTCCAGCGGTAGACGGACGGCGGGAACGGCTGGCGGTTCTTCGAACAGTTGTCGTTGACGTCCTGCCCGGAGCTGCAGCATTATCATCCTCCTCGTGCACATTGTGCACGTGCGAGGACAGGCTGGCCTCAGTGACGCGGCGCAGTTCCAGCAGCACCCGAACCGGCAGGCGCGCGGCGGAGACGATTCTCGTGCCGGCAGCCTCGGGGCGAGTCATCCAGGCCGGCACCGCCAGCGGCCTGCCATCGGCCAACCGCACGACATAATGGATCTCGTCGTGAAAGTCGTATTGCCTGATCACCGGCAAGCTGTGTGAGCGCAACGGATGAAAGTCATAGCGGATCGTGACTTCCGCGGGGCGGTGTTGATGGGCAGTATGTCTATCACTTGTTCAAATGGATCAAACAGCACCTCCGCATCAAGGCTTTCTTCGGCACGAGCGAGAACGCCGTGAAGACCCAGATCTGGATCGCCGTCTCGGTGTACGTGCTGGTGGCGATCGTCCGAAAGCGCTTGGGATTGAAGCCCAGCCTCTACCAAATTCTACAGGTCCTCAGTGTGACGCTCTTCGAGAAAACACCCATTTTGCAGGCACTTCAAGCGTCCGATTCCGGAACCGATTTAGGCGACTTCGGCAACCAATTGAATCTGTTCGACTTATAGCCGGACAGCAGTGACTTCAACATTGCAGCAGCCTGTACCCCTGTCAACAACTGCAACCTGCGGACCAGAGAAAACGGAGAATTGGTCAGCGAAACGTTGCCTCCAACGTGGACCCTGGGGTTCGTGTGGGAACCCGCGAATCGCGCCTTCCAACTGGAGAAACCGAAAACACTGAGTCCTGGCGAAGTGTGGCGAATAACGGGGCGTCCGGAAAAGGCCGTTGTCAACAGGGACGGCGAGCTCATTCAGAGCTACGCGATAGCAGCTCGCCGCCGTGAATTCGTACTCCACAGATTAGATTGTGACGCAGTGCATGGCGGTCTGGGTCTCGCCCGCTTAGCAAACGAGGAAACGCGCCTGGGCCCGCGATGCAGTTGGACGAGAGAGTGCCACGCGGTACGTCCTCGTCTCCACCGTTCCGTGCCGACCGTATCACGCCAACCGGAACTTGGGCTGTTCCGCATGAAGTTGCCGCGAAACGCCCTTTGCTGACATGTGCAGTTCAACTGATAGATCTCTCCTGACGCCGATTTGTTTATGAAACCCGGCAACCCGTCGATCATCCATCTCTTTGACCCTCTTCACCGGCAGCCGATGCGGCCGTTTGTCACGAGATCCAGGAACCACCACTTCTCGACCTTGCGCAAATCGACTTCGTCCGGGTACACGAGAACGAAGTCGCGCACAGCGTTCTGGGTGATCCAGAACGTATCGCCGCCCTGCCGCTCTGTACGGTCCGTGCCTCGTTGAGTCGCTCGCAGCATCTTTCGCCGGATCCAGTTCGTCACTTTGTGCGAGTCCACTCCGAACGCGGTCGCCAAGGAGCATGCGGAGTAGCCGTCCAGGTTCTGCCTGATTCGCAGACGCTTCAGCTTCAGATGGATTCGGTTGATGGGCCGCTGAAACCCTGCTACTTTCAGTTTTCGTTGGATGACGCCGTCCGTGAGGTGCCCCCACCGCTCGAGCAGAGCAACTTCTTCGGCACTCCACGCCGGCTCTTTCACCCGAGCCAAACCGAGGGCGCCTCCGCGCCGGGTGACCAGCCACTTGGGAAGGCCAAGCTTCCGTGCGCAACTACCGATCGCCTTGCGGTTGTTGTGATCCACGTACAGGCGATAGGCGTGGCGGATTTCCTGATCCATTGCCGCTGTGAAGCAATACTTGGGCCGCTCTCGTCTCTCTTTCAGCCATGGCGCCGGTTGTGGCAGCGCCGCTGTTGGACACATTCCCACCTCCTTTTCCACGCGATCTCACGATTGGTTTCTCCGCGACAAGGGATCTCGAACCGTACTTCCCGATCCGCGCTGGGGCGGTATCAGAACAGGGGAAGCTGCAGGGCGGACCAGCGCCCTTCGAACCAATCCAGTCCATATCGGGCTTTGGTTTCGACAGCAGCCGGCGCGATGGTGATGAACTCTTCTCGGGTGGGAAAGGCCGTCTCGCTGCGGCGCTCATGCCAGACGTACGGGATTCCGCGCAGCTCTTCGACAGCGACACCGCTACGAGCCGAAATCGTGTTCAAGGCCATTCGCGCTTCGGTCGGGCCCTCGAAAACGTGGAGCTTTTCGACTGCCCGGTCGGCCTTGCCTTTGCCTGAGTAGATGCGGCGGATGCGATACAGCGCCCACTCCTCCGACTCGATGCTCTTTCGGTACACCTCGATGGCCGCGTCGTTGCCAGCCTCGATAGTGATCTGGATCAAAGAGCGACCTTTGTAGACCGTTCCGCGGGGGTTGAGGGCCAGTGAAACGTGTTCGATCCTCATCACATCGGCGACCTGGTGCGGATGTTGTCGCTGCCGCTCGATCGCGTCATCGCGCAGGGCATTGAACGGGCAATAAACGCACGCCGATTTCTTCCAGGTGATTCCCAGGACAGAGCGGATGTATTCAATGCAGGCCCGCCGGTCCCAACCCCATTCAAGCAGGGGATAGAACGCTTCCCGGCTGAGTGTGTTGTACTCGCAACTGCGGCTGATACGGCTCTTTTCGTCGGCATTGAAACCGAACGCTATTCGTTCGCCGAATGCGTGCTCGCTTCTGGCGATCCGCCCGGTTTCGTCCGCGTTATATCCAATCGCATGGCGTGCACGGCCGCGCACGTTTTCCTCTAGCCACTGTTCGATCACCCAAGCCTTGAACTTCAGCGCGCAGCGGTGGACGCCGCCGTACTGCGGCACCGTTCCGCTCCGCTTCAACTCGTCCGAGAGTTTGTAGTCGCCTTCCAGAAACACTTTGGCAGGCGCGCGGGAATCGTCAAGCACCGTAATACCTTCAGCTTCGAAATGACCATGTCGCGCGACCTGCACGTACCGAATCCCGTGCACACACATCAGTGGTAGGATGTGCGCCTCCACGTCGCGACCGGTGTCGGTGTATTCGTCGCCAACCTGGGACGTAGTGACGATCAGTTCTTCCAGCGGGGACGGCCTCGTTGCCGGACTCATGATCCAGCGCAGCAGGATGGCGGAGGATTCGACGCCCATGCCGTAGGACAGTATGGTAGCCACTGTTTTGGCCATACTCATGACTCCTCGTTCGGAATTGCCCAGGTGGGAATCAGGCCGTGCGGGTACTTCGCAGAGTCAGCTCCAGATGAGGTGCCCGCACACAGGCGGGTTCTCAATTACGCGGCGGTTCCAACGCCGCGACTGAGGAGTTCTTCGTATCTGCGAATCACTTCGAGAGGTTCTGTGTAGCCCACTTGGATGCCGACAGCACCAGCGACCTCCCGGCGGACATCGCACAACAGCGAAGCTTCGGCTGCTGTCGGGATCGTTCTCGGCCAGCCCTCGGTATACAGCAGGTGTTGCGGAACCTTCGCCTCTGCCGCTTCGCGGCGCCGCGCGCCAGCCTTGGCGACAATTACCGCCTGGCGTAGCTCCCCGGTAAGCCAATGCGGAGCAACGTCACCCAACCAGCGCGTCGGCTGAAACGAAAACGTCGACGCCGCTTCCAAGCCGACCAAGTCGCGATATACCGCTTGGTTTCCCGCGCATCTGGATGCTGCTGCGAGATCGTTTTGCGAACTCAGGACGCAGAAGCAGCATGAAACCCGGCTGGAGCCATACCGCTTGTAGGCTTCGTGAAACGGGAATTCCTTCTCTTCGAGATACCCAAACACTTGCTGTGTGGTCCAGTCGAGAATGGGGTGCCAGTCCAGCCCCTGAGTGCGCTGAGAAGCGCTGGCCAGCTTCGGTTGTGGTTTCGCCACCGGCGCTTTGGCACGATTCGGACTTTCTTGCCTGCGGATGCCGGTGGCCGACAGGATCGTCTGACCTGGAAAGCGCTGAACTAATGCCCGGCATATGATCGAGGTCTTCAATTCTGAGGTGCAGAATCTCATCGAAGCCGTTGACCACGGCAGGATGAGTTTCACGCAACTCAGCTCTGCGTACCGCCGGACGTTGTTTTCCCAACGCGCGCGCCAGCGGTCCACAAGATCCCCAGTCTCCCGCCGAACTACGATCAACTCCAGCCCGAGCCGGGTGGCGAGCCCGTGACACGCCGGCCGCGATTGGCGCCATTCCACCCGGCCAAGGTCGCTGTGAATCAGCACGCGGGGGCCGCGGTGCCCTGCATCCTCGAGGTAGTCTATCGTCGCCAGGGCGGTAGCCGCCGAGTCCTTACCGTCAGACACTCCGATCGCAACGGCTGCCCCTACTTCAAGGGCGGAAGTGATTTCGGGAGTAACCAGCACCTCACGACTTGGACTCCAGATCGCCTCGAACAACGGAAACGGGTGGGCCATCGAGAAGTCCTCCGTGTTTCGGGTAAGGCAATGAATCGGGCAGGAACCGCCGCGCGCTCCGAGCGATCGCCCAGCCGTACTTGTAATTTCCCGAGTGCTTCAGACGCCGGGTCAGTTTGGGTAGCCAAGTTCTCAGCCACTCCTCCCGATCGCCGCTCGGCGCTGGTTCCGCTCCAAACGTTTCGAGGAGCGCCGCAGCGTAACGCCACCCCTGTTCCCCTGATCGGATCTTCTGTATCGTGCGGTCGTTCAGCAGGGTGCCGTCCGGCAACAACCGGATCGTTCGTGGCTCGGTTCGGCCAAGGAATGTTGCTGAAGTCGCCTGGTAGCAGATCCCAATGTGTCCGCGGTGTACGAGCGTGCCGTCCGCCTTCGTCCGCGGCACGGGATCACTGAAGCTCACTACGCCTGACAACCCCTTGTGTCGCAGGGACTCGAACGTTCTGGTCAGAAACCAACTCTCGCCATTCGCGGGCACGCTGTCGAGCAACACAAATCGTCCAAGTTCCACGCTCTCCAGAGGGCTAAGGGGGAACACAGAGGTGAGAACCCGGTCGTTGCATGGATGACTGAAGACGGCGACGCCGACCAGACACCCTCTCGTGAAAAGCCCGAAACGGACACGAGCGCTCGGATAGGAAAGCGAGTAATGGTGCGCCAGGATGAACGCTTTCGCCTCCCGGTCTCCCGCCAGTTCCGCCACCTCGTAGAGCCGCGGATTGATCGGCTCGCCCGCCGGCCGATAGCTCTCCCGGCGATCTCGCCACCGTTGGCTAAACAGACAGAGCTGCGTTGACATCGCTCCTCCAGACTGTCTATAACGTGCAGAAAAATAGACACTTCCAGTCAAACCACCGCCTGCCCTGCACTTGTTCCCTCGGTCCGATTTTCGAGACTTTTGGAGAAACCCGTCCTTTCCGTTTACACTGAGGCCGGAGTATGAGTGATGCGTTGCTCGGAATGCGGTGCTGAGCTTGACGAACTGAACGAGTCGCAGCCGGTCTGCCCGGCTTGCGGAGCGCCTCCCGGCATGGGCCGGGATGATGAGGCCGTCTGCGCTCTGTTGGATGACGCGGCGCTGATTGCCGCCGCCCCGGCCGAAACCGGAGAACCCGATCTTGGGCCCGAACTGGATGAGCCGGCTGTCCCGCCTCGGATGCCGCGAGACCTACAAGAGGCGCTGGATGACGCCGAGGCGCTTCTACTGGCCACCGGAAACGCCACTTTCGACCTGCCCGAAGGATTTAGGATGTTTCCGCTTCCGACTGAGCGGATCATGTGAGGTCAGCTCGCCATGCCAGCCGTTGCCACACGCCCAGGCCCCGCACCGGCGCCCCTCGTGTCCCAACGGGTTGCAAGACTGCAGCCGGACGGTTCGGCGATCAAGTGCCTGTTTTCTGACGAGACCTCTCTGACGATTTCCCGTTTCCTTGCGGGTTTTGTCCATCTCGCAGACCAGATCGAGTTCGATCCTACGGCCGTCGAGCCGAATCGAGAACTTCACGTTGTTCAAAACACATCGCGGCGCCCAAAGGAGCTCTACTTCGTGCCGATCGGCTATGTGACCATGCCGAAACCTGACAAGCGGAACGAATACTTCGTCCGCGCGGCAGTCACCGACAGCCGGCTCGGCGTCAAGCACGTCCACCTTCCCAACGAAGCTGTACGCGACTACTTCTACTTCAGCAATCGAAGGCGTCCGGGCTGCGAGGAGCAAACTCTTTACGACCTGCTGCGGACGGTTCCCTCGGCCGCCCCAGTGGACCTCCGGCTCGCTCTCAAGGTGCGACTGCTGGAGCTTCAGACACATGCTGCGCCCAAAGACCAATTGCAGGCCGCCGAGCGCGCCTTCAATCTCCTCGCGCAGCCAGATCTCCGCTCCTGCTACCAGGCCCTGCTTCTCGATCCCGATGCGCCCGCGCAATTCCCTTACGGCGGCTTTGGCGCGCTGCTCGCCGCCGGTGAACTCTCGCCGGACCGCGAAACCTTTTTCGCCAAGAAGATCCTGTCGTTCCTCCCGGACCGTCGGGAGTGGCGGTTCCGGGCACCTCTTCGGAAGATCGAGTTCTTCGATGACCATGCAGTTTATCGTGACAGCCGGCGAAAGGCGGAAGTGATCCTGGACCCGATCGCGCTTCCTCTGGCGTTTGACTCGACCTGGAACCAGTGGAGGCATCTTGTCGGCACGAAATTTGGTATCGCGGCGACCTTTGTGAAGAGCGGAAGGTACCGGCTTCGAAGCGGCGAGTGGCACTTGGTCGACTGGGAGACATCTCTACCCAGTCGGGTCAAAATCACCCTCCCTGCCGACGTGCAGGAAGTCTTGGCGAGTGCCCGCAAGACGTATCACCGATTCGGGCAGTTCTTCGACGCCATCCAGCAAATCCGCCTCCGGCTGGAACGTGAACCGCTCGAACGGGCGGAACTGGCCCGCATCTGCGACGAACTCCGCATCCCTCCCGATTTCGACGTCGCGCATGTATCGTGGAAGGCGGACTACGATTCGTTCTATTACAACCAACTCCTGAAGCGCACCCGCAAGATGTTTCTCTTTCGGGACGAATACATCTTCGAGATGGAGCGCGCCACGGTGGTCGAAGTTCCACAACAAGGGCATGCGACCTACGTTTTCTCGCGCCCGGCAAACCTTGATCAATGGGTCCGCGGGTATGCCCGAACTGTGAAGGATGACATCCGTCAGAATCGGGGCAACGTGGCTGAACAACTGGGCTTCCTGGGCCGCGTCATGCACGGACGTAATCCCCGGACCTGGTTACGGGAACTCCGCTCGAGGATTGGCGAACCGGTGGACTACTCACTCGCGATGGAGACGCCCTAACGGAGTACTGGTGCGCCGCGACGATCGCTTCATTTCCGCTTCCGAGATTGGCACTTGGTGCTACTGCAAGAAAGCGTGGCACCTGAGTCAGCGCGGGTATGTTTCCTCACTCGCGGAAGAGCGAGCGGCTGGAACCCGATATCACAAGTCCCACAACCACGACCTGCGAGTTGCCCGCCAACGGCGCGCCGTGGCCGGCGTTGTCATGCTCCTCTGCCTTCTGATTTTCGTCCTTGGTTGAGACCGCCCACCTATGGTCCCGCTGACACTCATCCTTGGCGTGGTCTTTCTACTGGCTCTGCTCGTGTGGGCGCACGCCTGCCGAAGAATTCTTCAAAGTGGAGTTCCGGACGGTCGCGTTGTCTACCAGGACACCGACCGTCGCCGCGCTATCGAGCGTCCTCTGGTGTCCTTGCGTTATGGCTTGACGGGGAAGCCAGACTATCTGGTGCAAGCGGCCGGTGGCCTGATTCCTGTTGAACTGAAATCGCGAGGCTGCCCGCCCTCCGGGCCGCATGTGAGTGAGGCGACTCAGTTGACTGCATACTGTGTGCTCGTCGAGGACTCCCTCGGGGAGACACCATCTCACGGAATCATTCAGTATGCTGATCGGGGCTGGCCTATCCGATACACCTTGGAGGGCCGCGACCGAATTCTTCAAATCCTCGACGAAATGCGCGAATCCCGCGATTCGCGGACCGTCCACCGAGACCACGAGCACGCGGGTCGCTGTCGTGCCTGCGGCTATCGGACCGTCTGCGACCAGGCGCTCGGCTGAGCGGCCTGGTAGCACGCCTGGGCCCGATGAGGTCCCGTGGCTCGACACTTCGGTAAGGCGCTTCTAAGCAAGGCGGCGTCAGCGAGGATCTATCGCACGGCAGGCCACATCGCATCATCGGGCGTTTCTCAACCAAGTGAACTGTGGCATTCGCAGAACGCCACTTTCCGGTAACGCGACTCTTCGGGCCGGAGTCTTTCGAGAGCAAGTTTTTGCCGGCTGGCCATTGCATGCATATGGGTGACGGCGCCGGGATGAGGATGGAGGGCAAGACCCAGAACTTCTTTATCCGTCATCCCTCGGCGTTCCGCGGCCCGGCCGCCTACATGTTCCCGAGCGTAGGCGCGTTCGACCTTCGTCCTGGGCGCGACGAAAGCCGGTTGTCGGCCGCTCAAGTCCTTTCTGCGCAATGTCTTGGACGTAGTAGCGACGGGTAACCCGTATCAGGAAGAGCGCGGATTATTTTAGTGGCTTGCCGCCTGTCGTAACGTTTGGCCGTTTTCGACTCCTAATTTTGTGAGAGCGCATAACGCTCTCGACTTCTGACCTCGAACAGCCGGGGTTACAAAACAAGGAGAACGAGATGTTAGAGCAGAATACCCAGAATGTCCCGGAAGCGGATGTTCAGACTCCGGTAGATGTCCAGACCACAGGATGGGGCGAAGAAGCCCCGCGCGGCGGTAAGGCTGTCCTGAACCGCATCATCAAAGAAAAAGCAACGGTCCCGCTCTTTTTCGGGCAAACCCTTATCAGCTCGCTGCGCGACGTGGGCTACAACAGCACCACTTCGGCCCTGTGTGAGCACGTGGACAACGCCATACAGTGGGGAGCGACCGAGGTGCGTGTCTACTTCCGCCAGACAGGCAAAAAGGGCGCGTACGAAACCGACGTGCTGGTGCTCGATAACGGCGGCGGCATGGCGCCCAACATCCTCCGCTTTGCGACGTCGTTCGGCGGTTCCATGGTCTATGACAACCGATCCGGCATTGGGCGGTACGGCATGGGCATGAAGACGGCAGCGCTGAGCATGTGCCCGGTGATGGACCTGTATTCCTGGCAGGAAACGGGAGCCTATTACAACATGACGCTGGACGTCGAAGCGATCGGGAAGGAGCGGGCGAACCTGATTGAACTGCCGGACCCGACTCTGATGGACCAACTGCCAAGCGAGGTTTCGGAGATGCTCACGAAGCCGATGTCTTTCCCGGACAAACATGAGCAGGTGCTCTTTGCCGAAAAAACAGATGACATGCGGGAGCAGCTCGGCAAATCAGGCACCATCGTGTTCCTGCCGTCCTGCGATCGGCTGACTTTCGCAAAGGCGCGCACACTATGCGAGCACGCGGTTAAAGAGATGTCCCGCGTGTATCGCCGGTTCCTCGCGAAAGGGATTAAGCTCTACGTTAACAATCGTCTGGTAGAACCCTTCGACCCGACCTACTCCATGGCTTCGGCCCGGCACGCCAGAATTCCGGACATCAAGGAGAAGGAAAGTCGGTTGGTCTTTTCCAAGGTGATCGAAATCAAAAGGCGGGAGAACAACCACCAGGACCCTGAAAACGCCGAAACGGCCCCGGCAACCGTCCGGCTCTACGCACTGCCAATTCAGGATTGGGGATCGCTGCCGTTGAAGGTCCGCAAGAACGACCTCCATCTGTACGACGACAATACGATCTCGGTCTTGCGCAACGACCGCGAGGTTTTCGTGGGCACCATCCCTCAGATCATGAAGCGCCACAGCGATGCGAACTGGCTGCGCATCCAGATCGACTTCGCCGGACAGCTGGACGAGGCCTTCGGCGTCGCAGCGAACAAACAGGGCATCCGTCCAAAGGACTATGTTCTGAATGGCCTCTCCACAGCCTTGGATGCTGAAATCTCCGCGCTGCGCGAACAGATCAAGAAATTCCAGAGCGAGCAGACTGTCGGCCGCCATGGCAGCAAGCCGAGTGAGAGCGAGATGAAAGCGGACGAGGCGGAGACCCGGCAGGCAAAGCCGGTGCCGGCGCCGGCACCGACCACGGAGGAAGAGCTTCGCCAGCTTGATGAGAACCTGCGCACGCTCGCGATGATGCTGAAGCGTGAGAAGGAGACGGACGAGGAGGCATTCGAGCGCGTCAAGAACTCGAAGCACATTATCCACTACAAGCACGATGTCTACTGGCCCTTCTATCACGTCGATCAACGCTTCGGGAAAATTATCCTGACGATCAACACCGCTCACCCGTTTTACGAGCGGCTGTACGCGCCGCTCAGCAGCGCCGCGCTTACCCTGGATACGCGTGCCGCGGAGGGCGCGCCCGCGGATGTGGACGAGAATGCGTCGGAACCGCAGACATTTAAGGGCGCAAAGGAAGCTCTCGTCGCGCTGCAGCTCATGCTGCTGTCGCTGGCGCGGGCGCAAAGCTCGATGGCGCTGCAGGACCCGGAACGCATGCATACGTTCGATCTGTTCAGAAAGGAGTGGTCCGATACGTACGCCACGCAGTTGGGTACGGCGACGGCTTGATTTTTGGGGGCCCGGTGCAGTCTGCCGTGTCCCGTTCACATAACGTAACGTTCAGCAGGTTTCGGCTATAATATAGAGAGGGCTGGTTTCAGCTCTCCATTGGCTGTCGGCTAAGGCTTCGATCCGGGCACAGCGCTCCGGTTCGGGGTTCGGCGGCAAGTGGGGAGTTGATCTGGACCTTGACCATCGCGGGGTCAACAGCGATCCCGACAGAAGGAGATGAGTATGGCGGATTTGCCATTTCCCTGGTGCGTCTACGCTGAGCACCAATCGAAGGCCGCGGCGTGCGGCCGCATCACTGACCGGTCCTGGGGTATCGAGAACGGTCTAACCAAGTTCCTGACAGCTGTCGAATCCGGCAGCATTCCCAACAAAGACGAATTTCAGTGCAACGTGAACAGGGCGGTGGACACCGGCTCCTGGGTCGAGCGGAACCATGCCCGCCTGCGGCGCAAGTACCTCCGGCCGCAATACCATCATTCCGAGCAGAGGGTGCTGGCCCGCGTTCGGCTGACAGAGATCCGAGACAGCGTGAGCGCGACCGAGTGGGGTCTGCTGATGGCTGTGGCGGCCGGAGTGGCGTATCACGAAATGAGTGAGACCACGGCGGGCAGCGCCCGCACCCGGGTTGCACGGCTGCGGGCGCGCCTGCGCCCGGCAGGAAAGGAGCGGCCGTAAGGCCGGGAGAACCTCCATGAACTGCGAAGTCGAATTTCTCCCTGTCGGCGACGGCTGCAAGGCTGGCGATGCCATTGTCGTCAGATACGGCGATGCCAATAACTACGAAATCATGGTCATCGACGGCGGCAATCTCGATTCCGGGAAGGCCGTCGTCAGTCACATTCAAAACAACTTCGGCTACAACGCCGTCGTTACGCACGCCGTGGTGACGCACCCCGATACCGACCACGCCTCAGGAATGCGTGAAGTTCTCGCCGGCCTGACGGTGAAAAATCTATGGCTGCATAAGCCATGGGAATTCGCCGCGGCTTCGCGGCCTTACTTTGCGAACAAGAGCTGGACCGATCAGGGCCTAGCGACGGAAATTCGCAAGGAGTACGATATCGTCGCCGACTTGGTGGACACTGCGGTGAAGAAGAACATCACCATCCAGCAGCCCTTCGCCGGCATGTCGATCGGGACGTTCCGGGTGGTGTCTCCATTCCAGGGCGTTTATCCGTATTTCATTCCCCAGTTCGACCGCACGCCCGATCCCGATCAGGCGGCGATTGAAGCAGCCGGTTACTGGATCGGGAAAGCGCCGGGCTTCCTGGCGCAGCTGTTCGAGAAGGCGGTCGCCAAAGTCCAGAAGTGGATTGACGAGAGCTGGGAAAACGAGCGGCTGAAGGACGGCGGCTGTACGAGCGCCAGTAACGAAAGCAGCGTCGTTCTCTACGGCGATTTCGGTCCCGGCCGCCGCGTGCTACTGACCGGAGACGCGGGTATCTGGGGCCTGACGATGGCGAAGTGTTGCGCCGACAACAACGGCATGGCATTGCAGGACTTCATGCTCGTCCAGATTCCGCATCATGGGAGCCGCAGGAACGTCGGCCCGACGATCCTGAACAGCATCCTCGGTCCGATCAAGCCGAACGGAACGTTGCCGCATTCGCAGGCCTATGTATCCGCGCCGAAGGACGACGATACGCATCCTCGGAAGATGGTGCTCAACGCGTTCATGCGCCGCGGCTATAAGGTCGCCGCCACGCAGGGAAATAAGATTGTGTACTGGGGAGGCTTCCCGCCACGGCCTGGCTACGGCCCGCTTTCCATGCTGCCGTTCGCCACGCAGGTCGAGGACTATGACTAGCGCGCGCGGCGGAGCGGAGGCGGCGTCGCGCGCCGAAACCGGAAAATCGCTGAAAGACCAATATCGCTGGCAGCTCTGGATCATCGTCGCGGTGAATACGCTCTTTCTATACGGCGTTGCCCAGGCGAATGCGATTAAAGTCGATGGGCTGCGCGCCATCTTCACCGACGCGCAGAATCTGCTCCCGGTCGGCGTGGCGCTCATCGTCGCGACCGTGCTGACCGGGCTGCTCAGCTCGGAAGCGAAGGCGCGGCTTGTATTCCTTCGCTGGCATCACGCTCTGCCCGGCCATCGCGCGTTCAGCGTGCACGCCGTGCGCGATCCGCGCATCGACGTCGGCGCCCTCGAGAAAATTCACGGCGCCGCCTTCCCGGTTGATCCGGTGGAACAGAACCGGGCATGGTACCGGATTTACAAAACGATGGAGAGTGACACTGCGGTCCGCCAGGTGCATCGCGATTTCCTGCTCCTGCGCGACTACACCAGCCTCTGCGCCGTATTTTTCGTGCTTTACGGCGCAACCGGCTTGTTCGTCATTCCGTCGATAAAGGTTGGCCTGATTTATCTGCTGGTGCTCGCTCTGCAATTCGTGTTCATGCGGCAGGCGGCATCCAACTATGGAACCCGGATGGTCACGACCGTGCTCGCGCGGCGAGTCGGCAAGGAGCCACCAAAACCGCCGAAGGTCACAAGACCTCGGGCACGCAAGCCCAAGGCGGACGCGCCAGAAGAGCCGGAATAATGACATGGACAAGGTGGAGGGTTCCTTGGTCTGCGGCTCGTTGTGGTACTGGTTTCATGGCACGAATGGCGCTGCTGGGAGTGTCAAGTCAAGTCGCCAGAAGCAGATGGAAGAGGGACGGAAACTTCCGCTCGATCGAACGCAGCATTGTGGGGACGCGTCGCAGACTCCCAGGAACTGGCAAGCGGTCCGCCCCGGCACGATCTGTGAAGGCCACGAGCCTCGACAACGTACTTCTTTCCTGAGGTGACCGTTCGTCGTGAAGAAAAATACTTCGTCCACGGTCTACTGATCGCGCACGCAAGACGGCGTTGCCGGAAACTGGGCTGGCGCCAGTTGACGGTTTGTTGGCGAGTCGCGGAAGTGCCGGCGACAGGTGCTTGGCCGCTGATCATCCGCCAGTCACGTAGTGGTTACGAATAGATTTTGACACGTCCCGGTCCCGAGCCTCGGGAACTGTGCGAGATCCATTTCCGCCAACGTCTCTGACGAGGCCTTTCTGAGCCACCCAACTTTACCGATCTCGCCGTCAACGTCGCTTCACACGGCGCTTTCCCCGTCTTC
>Ga0326597_10003675_pt1 | contig 21953 bp, 20 predicted proteins | sample RVTome_12_FD_203789 | JGI IMG/M metagenome (GOLD analysis project Ga0326597, IMG submission 203789) | Soil microbial communities from uranium-contaminated site in the Upper Colorado River Basin, Wyoming, United States - RVT100D185 | ecosystem: Environmental > Terrestrial > Soil > Contaminated >...
TCATCTGCCAGGCTTTCGGGAAGACGCACAGTTGTTTGCTTGCTCATGGCTTCATGATATCGTGATATCGCAAGGGCGCAAAGCTATTGAGGGAGTCCTCCATGTCAAACGGCTAGGGAAACGGGACATCTAGCTGGGAACGCGCCCTTCATTGTCTGGGAATTTGCGGTGCCCGCGGCAGCGGTCAAACGTCAGTCAAACCCGCCGACACAAGACTCTTCACACGATTGCTCCTTCTTCAGGTGGGTTCGTTTGAACCAGGGGTCGGAGCCTTCTCTCCCTCAACCGGCTATAGAGGTCGAAAAGCCGGACGAGGTCACTCGTTATGCGCCCGTGATACCGGGTCACCGCGTCGAATGGTCCTTCCAGAACGCGACCTGCAGCTAGTTCTCTTTCGCGACCCTCGATGGCTGCCCACTCATTGGTCAGGCGGATCGAAAGCTTGAGCGCCCAGACCGAGGCCTCTTCCTTGCTGGACCACAAAGTCCGAAGGAGGACACTGAACGCCTTCTTCCAGTCTCTTGCAGAGGAGGGCCGGTGCTCTGCATCCCAGAGATCCCGGATTTGAACCCCTGGCTTGGGACCCATGCTCCTCATGAGGACGGCGTAGTCCCGATAGGGAACATCTGACCCCCCGGCAGCATCCGTGAGGTAGTAGTGCAGGCCCCGGGCCCAGGCGGCAAGCTCATCCAGCTCTCCTTCTGCCCCGAGGCGGCTGAGTTGGTACGGGTTCATTCGTGCGGCACTTTCATGAGCCGCTGTTTCGAGACGATCGAGCCGGTCGTAACGAATAGTCTGCGAAGCGATCTGTCTCGCCACTCTTTCTTCAAGCGGGTCTCTCGGCTCGAGAGAGTCGATGACCGCATCAAGACGCCGGTAGAAGTCATCACGGTCCTCGGAGAATGGTCCACGGTCGATGGGCTCGAGGCCTGACGCCAGAACTCCGTGCGTGACCGCGTTCATCGAGGATCTCTTCTTGCCTTGGGCTGTGGTGGGACCTGTTGAGTGCTGCCGCGCGTTGCGACGGTTGGCTCGAACCTTGCGACCTGACGTAGGACGAGTCCACTGCGTGCCTTCACCGTTGATCCGCGTGACGACCCCTGAGCTGTCGACTTGGAACATGACATCTCCCTTGTATGGGGCGTCTCTCTTGGACACCCTCATAACTTGCATGGAGATTGAGTCACATCGACAGTAAGGCGATCGACTGGGGTGAAGAAGTTGTCCGCCAGGCGATCGACCGATCGTACAGCGCGCCTCCGGGCTCGGCCAGCTGCTGACCGTCTGCCTTCCGGCTTACTCATGGGATACGGAATGGTCAGTCGGGACACCGACAACAACAAGCTGCCTTAAGTTGGTCCGATGTCACATGACATGCCTGTGATCCGGACACGCGTTCCTCGCACGTCGTCCGCTATCCTTGGATCTCCTCCAAGCAGGGAGTGCTTGAATGACTACCAAGAAGCGGCTACTACCCACTGGCGAGTGCTGGTGTGGCTGCGGGCAAGAGACCGGGATCGGATCGTTCTTCAGGCCTGGGCATGACAAGCTCGCCGAGTCCGCAGTGATCCTGACCCAGTTTGGTGGGATAGCCGAGTTCCTTGACCATTTTGGTTTCGGCCCGGGAGGGAGGAACCCTTCCCAAGAGCTCGAGGCCTGGAGGGCGCGCGGCAGGCAGATCCGGTGATAGCCGATCGGTTCAATCGCCGGAGGAAAGAACCTTGGCCAATCTGAACGAGGCACCCGAAGAACAAAGGCTTGAGACCGTCGACCTCTCTCGGCTGAAGTCCCACCTCTGGAACTGCGCGGAGATCCTGCGCGGGAGTGCGGTCGACCGCACCGACTGGAAGGGCTACATCCTCCCTCTTCTGTTCTTCAAGCGGATCTGCGACGTTTACGACGAGGAGACCGCGGAGGCGACCGAGATCTTCGGTGACGTCGATCCCGTCGACTTCCCCGAAGTCCATCGGTTCACAATCCCCGTGGGCAGTCAATGGCGTAACGTCCGAGAGACGCCAGCCAACGTCGGCGCGGCTTTGTCCCACGCAATGCGGGAAATCGAGCTCGCCAATCCAGACACTCTCTACCGGGTCTTTGGCACCGCCGACTGGGGTAACCGGGAGATGCTCACAGATGAGATCCTCAAGGACCTGATCGAGGCGCTCTCTGAAGTCCCTCTCGGCAACCGGGCGGTCGGCACCGACATCCTGGGTGATGCCTACGAGTACCTAATCGGGAAGTTCGCCGACATCACCAAACGTAAGAAGGCGGGCGAGTTTTACACGCCGCGCAGCGTCGTGCGCATGATGGTCGATCTGCTCGACCCGAGAGAAGGCGAGAGCATCTACGACCCCGCCTGTGGCACCGGTGGCATGCTGTTGGGCGCCATCGAGCATGTGGAACGCGCCGGCGGCGATCCGCGCACATTCTTCGGGAAGATCTTCGGCCAAGAGAAGAACCTCACGACCTCGTCCATTGCTCGCATGAACCTTGTGCTTCACGGCATCGAGGACTTCCAGGTCGTCCGTGAAGACACCCTGCGCAACCCGGCCTTCACCGATTCGGCTAGCGGCGGGCTCGCTACCTTCGACTGTGTCATTGCCAATCCGCCGTTCTCGCTCGAGGAGTGGGGTACCGAAGTCTGGGAAGCCGATCCGTGGGGGCGTGCGGTGTTCGGACTCCCACCCAAGAGCTACGGCGACTACGCGTGGGTGCAACACATGACCGCCTCGATGGCCGAGGGCACCGGCCGCATGGCCGTCGTTCTCCCGCAAGGGGCACTGTTCCGTAAAGGTGCGGAGGGAAAGATCCGGAATGCCATCCTCGAGCACGACCTCATCGAAGCAGTTATCGGTCTGGCGCCGAACATCTTCTACGGCACGGGCCTCGCCCCAGCGATCCTGACCCTCCGCCGTACCAAACCGCCGGAGCGCAAGGAGCGCGTTCTGATCGTCGACGCATCGAGCCTGTACCGGAAGGGTCGAGCCCAAAACTTCCTCGACCCCGAACATGCCGATCAGATCGTCACGTGGGTGAAGGCATTCGAGGACGTCGAGGACAGAGCGAAGGTCGTCGGTCTCGACGAGATCGAGGCGGAGGACTGGACGCTGAACATCTCCCGATACGTCCTGCCGCCGATCGGTCAGGACATCCCGCCGCTATCGGAGGCGGTCGCCGCATTCAAAGAAGCCCTCACTGAAGCCCGGGCCGCCGAGGACAGCTTGCGCGAGGTGCTCACCGAGGGAGGATGGCTGAGATGACCAAAGCTTCGGAACACATGAGTCAGCAAGAACTCGAGTCCTATCTCTGGGGCTCGGCCAAGCTGCTGCGCGGCCTGATCGACGCCGGCGACTACAAGCAGTACATCTTCCCGCTGCTCTTCTTCAAACGTCTCTCCGACGTTTGGGACGAGGAGTATGAGAGTGCCCTCGCCGACACCGGCGACACCGCCTACGCACGCGCCACCGCCGACGATCGCTTCACCATCCCCGATGGAGCCCACTGGTCCGACGTCCGCAACGCGTCACGCGACGTAGGGCGGGCTCTGCTGAACGCGTTCCGTACCATCGAAGCTGCCAATCCCGAGCGCCTTGCTGGAGTCTTCGGTAACGCCTCCTGGACCGACAAAGCCCAGATGCCCGACGGGACGCTCAAGAACCTGATCGAGCACCTCTCCCAGCACTCCCTAAGCCTCGCGGCGGTTCCCGAAGACGAGCTGGGGAATGCCTACGAGTACCTGATCAAGCAGTTCGCCGACGACAGCGGCCACACCGCCCAAGAGTTCTACACCAACCGCACTCTTGTCCACCTGATGACCCAGATGCTCGAACCGCAAGCCGGGGAGCGCATCTACGACCCCACCGTCGGCACCGGGGGAATGCTCATCTCCGCTCTCGCCGAAGTGAAGCGGTGCCGCGACGACGCTCGCACACTCGGGCTTTATGGCCAGGAACTGATCCACACCACGGCCTCGATCGCCCGTATGAACCTCGTCCTCCACGGCGTCGAGGACTTTCACATCGCCACCGGCAACACACTCAGTGACCCTGCCTTCATCCAACGCGACCGACTGATGACCTTCAACGTGGTCCTCGCCAATCCTCCCTACTCGATCAAGAAATGGAACCGTGGGGCCTGGCAGACCGACCCATGGGGCCGCAACTTTCTCGGCGCCCCGCCACAGGGCCGCGCGGATTACGCCTTCTTTCAGCACATCCTCAAGAGCCTCGACCCCGCGACCGGCCGCTGCGCCATACTCTTTCCCCACGGCGTGCTCTTCCGCAACGAAGAAGCCGAAATGCGCCGCGCATTGATCGAGCGGGATCTTATCGAATGCGTCCTCGGCCTCGGCCCCAACCTCTTCTACAACTCACCCATGGAAGCCTGCGTGGTGGTCTGCCGTATGCAGAAGCCGCCCGAACGGCAGGGGCGCGTTCTGTTCATCGATGCCGTGCAAGAGGTCGCCCGCGAACGCGCACAGAGCTTTCTCAAGCCTGACCATCAGGAACGTATCCTCAAGGCCTACCAAGCATTCGACGACCAGCCGGGCTTTGCTGCCGTGGCCACCATCGACGACGTCCTAGCAAAGGATGGCAACCTCTCGATTCCCCGCTACGTGCGGCCCCTCATCGAGAAACCTGGGGACAATCCGGACGACGACCTGAACACCCAGTGGTCCGAGTTCGAGACGGGCGGCCGCGAGTTCTGGCAGCAGATGTACGCGGTCTTGGACATGCTCGATGGCGCGATCTCCGTAGAGGCTGACGATGGCTGAAACGTGGACGAAGAAGGGCTGGCCGCGGGCCGTCTACGGGGACGTCGTACGAAAGGTATCCGACCGCGTCGACGTCGAGACGTCCGCCCTGGACAGGTATGTGGCCGGGGAGCACATGGACACCGACGACTTGCGGATCCGACGGTGGGGAACCATTGGCGATGGTTATCTCGGACCGGCCTTCCACATGCGCTTCAAGCCGGGCCAGGTCCTCTACGGGTCACGCCGTACGTACCTGCGCAAGGTGGCCGTGCCCGACTTCGAAGGCATCACGGCGAACACAACATTCGTGCTGGAGCCGAAGGATCCGAACGTCCTTCTTCCCGAGCTGCTGCCGTTCATCATGCAGACCGAGTCCTTTCACGAGCACTCGATCAAGCAGTCCAAAGGCTCGGTCAACCCTTACATCAACTTCTCCGACCTCGCGTGGTACGAGTTCGCCCTACCACCGCTCAACGAGCAGTCGCGAATTGCGGACACGCTACATAAGGCCATGGCGGTGCGCGAGTCGACACTCAAGCTCGAGAGCTCTGCTCGCCGGGCACTCTTGGCAGTGAGCGCAAAGGAATTCGAGGACGTGCTGACAACTACCAATGACATGACGAGCCTTGTTGACATCTGCTCTCGGAAACCCCAAAACGGTGTCTACAAGTCAGAGGGCTTTCGCGGCAGAGGCGTACCGATGATCGGCATGAGAGAGCTGTTCGGTCATGAAGTCATTGAAGACAACCTTGATGCCGACCTAGTCGATCTCACTCCGGTCGAGTTGAAGAGGTTCGAGCTCACGCCTAGCGACTTGCTCTTTGGCAGACGGAGCGTCGTACTCGAGGGTGCGGGCAAATGCATTCGTGTTGGCGCCATTGCTCATCCCGCAGTCTTCGAGTCCTCAGTACTACGAGTGACTATCGACCGCAGCATCGCGGATTCACGCTATGTGTTCGAGTGGTTCCAGAGCCCGAAGGGGCACCAACAGATTCGGCGCATCGTGACATTCACAACGGTATCCGGTGTTGCCGGATCGGACGTTTCCCGGCTGCCAGTACCACTTCCCAGCCTTGAGGTTCAGCGAAGAATCGCCGACCGCCTATCGAATGTGCGGGAGCAGTTGTTGGTCCTAGTCGCCCGCAAGAGAGAGTCGAGCGAACTAGCGCGCTCGGTCATTGAGAGAGTCTTGGAGCCCGTCTATGACCTTCAATGAAGGCAACACCGTCGAAGCCTTCGTCCGTGACCTCCTCTGCGGTGGCGTCACCCACCACACGGCCGTCGGTCCGGGCTTCGCCCGCCGCCACGGCCAGGTCTCAGGAGTCGGCTGGCATTACCTCTCGCCGCAGGACCTGCCGCGCAAGCCGGATGAGATTCTGGTCGAGGATCACATCCGGGACGCACTGATACGGCTCAACCCCGAGATCGCCGCCGATCCTGATCGTGCCGACGATGTGCTTTACAAGCTACGGGCGATCCTGATGGGCGTACGCAGCGACGGGCTCGTGAAGGCCAACGAGGAGTTTGCTGCCTGGCTGACCGGTGAGCGGTCGATGCCTTTCGGTAAGAACGGCGAGCACGTCACGGTCCGCCTAATCGACTTCGATGACCTCGAACAGAACCAACACGTGGTCGCGACCCAGTACACCGTGCGTGCCGTCGGCGCAGAGAAGCGCGCCGATCTCGTGCTCCTGGTGAACGGTATCCCTCTGGTCGTGATCGAGGCCAAGACCCCGGTGCGTTCGAGTGAGAGCTGGTTCGACGGAGCGATCCAGGTGCACGAGGACTATGAGCGCAATGTGCCCGAGCTGTTCGTTCCGAATGTCTTCTCGGTTGCCACTGAGGGCAAGGAATTCCGTTACGGCTCGATCGGGTTGCCAATTGACCTGTGGGGTCCGTGGCGGATAGACGCTGACACCCAAGCGCCGAGTCTTCAGCAGATCGAGCAGGCTGTGTCGTCGCTGCTGAGTCCGAATGTCGTGCTTGACCTTCTCGCGAACTTCACGGCGTATGCCACGGACAGCAAGAAGCGGCGTATCAAGATCATCGCCCGCTACCAGCAGTACGAGGGCGCCAACCTGATCGTTGAGCGAGTCGTGGCCGGTCAACCGAAGAAGGGCCTAATCTGGCATTTCCAGGGCTCCGGAAAGTCGTTGCTGATGCTCTTCGCCGCCCGCAAGCTGCGCCTGCACCCGGCCCTGAAGAATCCCACGGTGATGATCGTGGTCGACCGGGTCGACCTCGACACCCAGATCTCGAGCACCTTCTACGCAGCCGACACTCCGAACCTGGTGAAAGCCGACACACGCGCTGAGCTGCAACGGCTGCTCGAACAGGACGTCCGCAAGATCATCATCACGACGATCTTCAAGTTCGGCGAGGCCGAAGGAGTCCTGAACGGCCGTAGCAACATCATCGCGCTGGTCGACGAGGCACACCGAACGCAGGAGGGAGACCTGGGCCGCAAGATGCGTGATTCCCTCCCCAACGCCTTCCTGTTCGGGCTCACTGGCACGCCCATCAACCGCGCAGACCGCAACACCTTCTATGCCTTTGGCGGCGAAGGCGACGAACACGGATATCTGAGCAGGTACGGATTCGAGGAGTCGATCCGCGACGGAGCGACCATGCCCCTCCACTTCGAGCCACGGCTGGTGGAACTCCACATCGACAAGGACGCCATCGACGAGGCGTTCAAGGAGCTGACCGGCGGCCTCAGCGACCTCGATCGCGAACAGCTGGCAAAGACCGCCGCCCAGATGGCTGTGCTCGTAAAGGCACCGGACCGGATACAGAAGATCTGCGCCGATATCGCCAAGCACTACCAGGACAAGGTCGGGCCGAACGGCTTCGGCGCCCAGGTCGTCACCTTCGACCGCGAAGCATGCATGCTCTACAAGGACGCCCTCGACGAATACCTACCGTCCGAGGTCTCCGACGTCGTAATGACCGTGAACAGCGGCGAAGACCAGTTCGCCCGGTGGCGTCGGGGTCGTGACGAGGAAGAGAAGCTTCTCGACCGCTTCCGCGACCCAGCAGACCCGCTGAAGATGCTCATCGTCACTTCGAAGCTCCTCACCGGCTTCGACGCTCCGATCCTGCACGCGATGTACCTCGACAAGCCGCTACGCGACCACACCCTTCTGCAGGCCATCTGCAGGACCAACCGGCCCTATGGGAAGGCAAAGACGCACGGGCTCATCGTCGACTACCTCGGCGTCTTCGACGACGTCGCCCAGGCGATCCAGTTCGACGAGGAAGGCTTCACCCGGGTCATCACGAACATCACGGAACTCTTCGCACAATTACCCGAGGCCATTGACAAGTGTCTCACTCGCTTCGTCGGAGTTGATCGTACGGTCACGGGTTATGAAGGCTTGATTGCTGCCCAAGAGTGTCTTCCCGACAACGAGACGCGCGACACGTTTGCGGCGGACTTCAGCTACCTCAGCCGGCTCTGGGAGGCAATCTCACCCGACACGATCCTGAGCGGCTACGAGATCGACTACCGGTGGCTGGCCCAGGTGTACGAGTCTGTGAAGCCTTCCACCGGCACCGGCAAGTTGCTGTGGCACGCACTTGGTCCCAAGACCATTGACCTCATCCACGAGCATGTGCAGGTCGATGCGGTGCGCGACGATCTCGACACCCTGGTACTGGACGCCGATCTCCTGGAAGCTGTCCTCGGGACGCCAGACCCGAACATGAAGGCCAAGGAGATCGAGATCAAGGTCGCACGCCGGCTCCGTAAGCACCTCCACGATCCGCGCTTCAAGGCGCTCGGTGAACGACTAGAGGAGCTGAAGCTGAAGCATGAGCAGGGGCTGCTGGTGAGTATCGAGTTCCTGAAGGAGTTGCTCAATTTGGCTCGAGACGTCGTACAGGCTGAGCGAACCGCCGAGCCAATCGCCGAGGAGGACTTAGGCCGGGCCGCGCTGACCGAACTGTTCGAGGAAGCCAAGAACAAGAAGACTCCGATCATGGTCGAGCGGGTCGTCAACGACATCGACGAGATCGTGCGCATAGTCCGCTTCGACGGCTGGCAAACCACCCACGCCGGCGAACGCCAGGTCAAGCTTGCACTCCGTAAGACGCTGTTCAAGTACAAGCTCCACCAGGATCAAGAACTCTTCGACCGGGCCTACGGCTACGTCAAGCAGTACTACTGATGCCTCCGTTCTCACCTGGCAAGCGTGTGGTAATCCTCGGAGCTGGTGCGAGCCGCGGCGCAAGTACGAGCGAAGGGAAGCTATGCCAGCCACCCTTGAACGCTGACTTCTTCACTCAGCTGCAGCGCATCACCGGCGCAAAGCACGGCAAGAAGGTGACTTCCGTGGTGGCGGACATCGTGGGCCTGTTCGGGCCCAACTTCAGCCTGACGATGGAGGAGTACTTTACGCAGCTGGAGTCCATGGCCACGATGTCACGAATCGCGCCGTCGAAAGACCGCACTTTCTCCCCCGCGGAGATCCGTGAGAAGCGCGATCGACTCATGAGCGCCCTGGCCGCCGTCCTCGAGGTTTCAACCGACGTCTCTAAGAAGGCAAGCGACGTTTGTTCACACCACACCGCCATCGTGGATCGGCTGGATCCGCAAGACACGATCATCAGTTTCAATTACGACTGCGTCGTAGACCACGCACTTCGTCGCACCGGAATGGGCAAGTGGTCCGCCCGGTATGGGTACTGCTTCCCAACGCCAAGCCGGGTGGAAGGCTATGAGCGCTGGAGTGCTGATGACCCCCCAGCTGGAGCTAACAAGACGATCAATCTCTTAAAGCTTCACGGTTCACTGAACTGGCAGCTCCCCTCAGGTGAGGGAGCGGAGACGGAAGCTATTCGGCTCAAACAGCGCCTCTACGAACAGCGCGGAACGCCGAGGTTCACCATCATTCCGCCCGAGTTCGTCAAGAACATTGCTGCTGACCCGAACTTCGAGGCACTGTGGCGCAACGCTGAACGAGCTATTCGTGGGGCCGAGGTGATCGCGCTTGTCGGTTTCTCCTTCACCCCAACCGATCTCCATGTGGAATCGCTTTTCCGCATTGCGCTTGCAAAAAGCGGCCTCAAGACGCTCGTCATCGCCAACCCATCGCAAGCCGACCGACGACGAATCCGCTCGGTATTTGCCCGACCGCTTGAGCGAGGTTGTGTGGTCCGCCAATACGACTACCTCAGCGACTTCGCCAAGCATCTCGCAGACAATCCGCTCTGAAGGCCCGACAATCCATTCCCCGCGATTTCACATCGGGACGACGGACAGTCGACATAACTCCCATCCGGACTGCCACCGCTCTCCCATTGGACCCGGGATGTGGTCGAGTCGCACTTATTGCCAGAAAGAGAGGGCGACCGGCTCTTCGCCCAGGCTTGGCAGGATGGTCTCTCTCCCCTTCCGGTCGGTCGTCGACGAGGACGTCTCGCAGGCACCACCGGACACTTAGCCGAATCGATCGTGGAAACAGTCCTCGTGGACATCGGCTACACCCCGCTTTGGCATTTCGCTGCCGGTGGGCACGGGGTGGACCTGGTCCTGATCACACCGGAATTCGACGGAGCCATCGCGATCGAGGTAAAGGGAACGCTGAGGGCGGGCCTATGGCCGAGATTGCGCCGAGCCGACCTCGACCAGATGACCCCCGAGTGGTTGGAGAAGTCAGACAACCCCGGCATGGAGGAATCGAACCTCACTGCTGACGATGTCTTCGGCGCAGTGTTCATCGTGAACTTCGCGGATCGGCTGATCAAAGCGAGTGACACCAGCGAATTCAGGACGGTGACCCCGGTTGACAGGATGGAGGATCTCGCCAACCTGACTTGGCTAATCGCTTGATGACGGTGTCCAGCAAGCCGCTGCTAGCGCAGCAGCTTCTCGACTCGGCCTTAAAATTCACGCTGCGCCGACTGTCCGAACCGCGCTGCAATCCCAGTCGTGATCCCACTAACGGTGCGGCAACTACCGAATCGAACGCTGTGCGGCGGTGAGGACTTCGGCGAGCCGCGCGCCCAGCATCATTCGCTCACCGAGCTGACGGTCTCGCGCGGCCTCCTGTCTTTGGCTCCGCACCTTGTGATCAACAAGATTACGGGCACCTCTGAAGGCTTGAAGATCGGCGATGTCCTTGGCGGCGAGAGGATTGCCGAAGCCTGGCATGTATGAGTTCGCTGAATTCAACGAGTTGATCTGGTTCTCCCAAGTCATGCCATGGATCTGAGCCAGACTCAACGTGAACCGATTCTTTTCCTGCAGCTTCTCGAGAAGCACTTCCGTCTCACGCTCGATCACCTCGCAGAGGTCACGTAGCGCTTCCTTTCGGTCCCCCCCGTTATAGCGCTCCACCAAGGCCTTGACCCGGCGCTTTAGCTTCCCAAGCTTCAAGTTGGGATCCGGTGTGATGATGAGCGCAGGATTCCGCGCGTGACGTACTTCCTGCAACGATCCGTCCGGCATCGCGATGAGGATCCCGATGCCCAGCTTCATGCAGTCCGCAAGAGCCTGACCAGGGAGGTTCCCTTCAGACGCGACTGCCAAGTACAGTTCACAGTACGCCCTCTCAGCGGCCAACCATCTGGCCAGATCTTCCATCGGCCGAAGGAGATTAAGCGCCGCCTGCGACTCCACCAGAATCGTTGGCATCTCGTTTCGCCGCGCAAGCAAGGTGGTTCGATAGGGGGCCTCTGCAGAATAGGCAGTCTCGACCTGGAGGTGATATCGCTTGAGTTGGTAGTACCGGCCCACCCGCTCCGCCGTGGTTCGAGCATCTTCAGGCGTGAAGATGAAATCCACGACCTACTCCCCGAGTATCCGATCGATCTCCGATCTGAGGTCGACGAGAAGAGTCTTGAGCTCGCTAGGCACCCGGCCAGGTCGCGGGCCGTCTCGAAGCAGGTCAATTAGGGACGAAACACGCGTTGAGAGGTCGCGAGCCTGGTAGGCAGGCGCGACTGTCTCGCGATATGCATCCTCGACTGACACGTCCGGCTTTCGCACGAAGTCGACCAGGGTTGGTATGACCTCTTCGGGATCCTCACCTGCTCGTTCAGCGCGCGCCATCCGGCTCACGTCCCGGAAGTGCACAACGTTCTTGATTACCCCCGACCGATATTTCTCCACCATCGACTCGACGTACTCGTCCTCAGGGATCTCGTCAAAGACTCGAGGGACGTACCTCTCGATCGCTCGCTTTGACTTGTTGATCTCCACGAACAGGTCTGCCGTGATTTTCTGCTGATCCCGCGGCTTCTCGGCCTCCTCCAGCAGCATCGTCTGATACTTCATCGGGAGCTCCAGAAGCTCGAGCGCCCGTCGGACCGTCGGAAGCGGCACTCCCGTGATCGCAGACAGGTCCTTCGCCTTCGACGCCATTCCGTCCTTCTCGAGAAGCTTCCGGACGTCGTCCAGCTTCAATGCCATGGGCATAAGATCCCAGTCGACCCGAACATTGTGAATGTTGAACATCGTCAGGATGTTCTGGAGTCGGGTGGGCTTGGGCTCTACCAATGTCGGGACGGAATCCAGGTTGAGACGCCTCGAACACCGCCACCTTCTCTCGCCATCGATTAGGACATACCGATCCCCATCCGGATAAACGGACAGAGGTACCTTGATCCCGACCTCCCGAATCGATTCGAGAAGCTGGTTCATCTCCTGTTCCCGGAAGACGAGACGAGGGTTATCGGGATTCGGGTCGATCGAGTCGGGACTGATCTGCTTCAGCGCCACGATCACACCACCTTGAGTGTGGGCACCCCGGCGATCGGGTAGTTGGCGAGCAAGACCTCTTGAGTTTCCCCTCGACTGCTGAGAGGTCCACCAACCAGGCTTGCCCGGGTGACCGTGTATCGGTTAAAGCCCTCATAGAGACCCCATACGTTCGGATGGTCGGCGTTGCTCACTAGAACCCACGCTCCCCGCTGTGACAGGCGCTTTGCTGCAACGGCCAAGCGCTCCTGGTCGCTCCAAGAGAACAGTCGGGAGTTGTACTTGACGAAGCCGTTGTTCCGATGCCCTGTGATGTACGGCGGATCTAGGTAGACAAAATCCCCTGGGACGACGTTTTCCATCGCCGCCTCGAAATCGGCCACCTCCACTGATGCGGTCCCGAGGGCGTTCGAGGCGATCCGAAGTCGGTCCTCCTGGCATATGGTCGGGTTCTGGTAGCGACCGAAGGGAACGTTGAACTTTCCTTGCCGGTTGACGCGGTAGATCCCGTTAAAGGCAGTCTTGTTGAGGTAGATGAACCGGGCTGCTGTGGTCCACGGCTTTCGTGGTTTCCTCTTGCGTAGCCTGTCATAGAAGTCGGCATCGTGCGGGTACCGTGACAGAGTCTCGATGACTTCATCGCATTGGTCGCGCACTGCGGCGTAAGTGGCGATCAGCTCTTCATTCGTATCAGACAATCTCGCAAAGGATGGACGCAGCGCGAAAAACAGCGCTCCACCGCCGAGGAACACCTCGTGATACGTCCCACAGAACTCGGGGGGAACGATCTCGGTGGCAATCGGGGCTAGCCACTGCTTACCGCCGGTCCACTTCAGGAACGGCCGCACCTCGGAGAACGACACCGGGAGAGTCGCGAAGACCCGATCACCCCTCCGCAGTTCAATCGAACCGCCCCCCACTCGAAAAACAGCGCTCTCATCGTGCATCCTGCAGGAGTATACGAACGCACCCTGACGCGGCCCCTCCTGCTCGCTGATAAACACTGCTACCTCTATGACAGCTCGTGTTGCACATTGAGAAGAGGCTCTGCTTCACGGACACTCAGGAGAACCCCGCGGTCGCCAATGATGCAGCCGTCCGCGGAGGGGGTCGAGCGACGGTACGAGAGTTCCGGGCCGCGCATGAGCCCTTGCGACGTCAGTCGGACCCACCACGTCCGGTTTTCTGCGCCCAAGCGACGATCTCAGGTCGAAGCCATAGTAGAGGTCGCCCCTTACCGAGTTTCACGACCGGACGCGGCATATCGAGATACAACCTCTGATACGCACTGACCGAGTTTCGCCGGGCAAGTCCAAGTATGTCAGCGACTCCCTGAGCGTCAATCAGGTCCTCCGTATTGACTCTTGGGGTCACTCTTTAGAGCCTAACTCCTTGCGCCGGGCGCTGCCACACGTGTAACATACAGGTGTAACAAGTGGTTAGACCCCGGCGATGCTTGAGACATCCCGGGGCTTGGCCGGCACCTACAAGGAGGTACCGACGTGGTTCAGCCTATTCACATCGCTGTGACTCGCTGATGCAGGGTCACATCCACAAACGGATCCACACCTGCGACAACGGTCGGGTCTCGACACTCTGGTATGTCGTCGTCGATCTCCCGCGGGGTGCCGAGGGCAAGCGGCGGCAGAAGTGGCACGGCGGCTATCGGACCAGGAAGGCGGCCGAGGCGGTGCGAGCACGTCTTGTTCATGAGCTGACCACCGGCTTCTACGTGGAGCCATCTTCGATGCGTCTCGGCGAGTGGCTGGTCGATCATTGGCTTCCGGTGGTGGAGACCAGAGTGAAACGGACCACCCTCCAGGCCTACCGGACATGTGTCAATTATCACATCGTCCCTGCCCTGGGCGGAGTGCAGCTCGGTCAGCTCACATCTCAGATGATCATCGTGCTCTATCAGCAGCTTCTCGCCCATGGTCATGTGAAGACAGGTGCCGGGCTGAGCCCGGCCTCGGTGCTCAATGTGCATGTGGTGATCAGGAAGGCTTTGGCCGATGCCGTGGACGCCGGTCTGATTGCCAGGAACCCGGCGGACAAGGCCAAGCCACCGAGACCACAGACCCAAGCCGGCGAACTGCGCTACTGGACGCCAGGCGAGCTGCGTCGCTTCCTCGGGCTCTGTGAGGATCATCGTCTCGAAGCGGCGTTTCACCTGCTGGCGATGACCGGGGCTCGGCGGGGCGAGATCGCCGGGCTGCGATGGGTCGATGTCGACCTCGATGGGGCGCGGATCACCATCCGTCAGGCCTTGCTGTCGGTGGGACGTGAGGTGTATGTCTCCAGTCCGAAGAGCTATCGGGGTCGGACGGTGGATCTGGACCGGGACACGGTGGAGCAGCTCCGGGCCCATCGGGATCGGCAACTGCGGGAGAAGGCTGCATTCTGGGGCGACTGGGACGACAGCGGGTACGTGTTCACCAAGCGGGATGGGTCACCGCTGCATCCACGGACTCTGTCTCAGGCGTTCGTCTGGCTGGTGGGAAAGTCGGATTTGCCCCGGATCCGGCTGCATGATCTGCGGCACACCCACGCCTCGATTGCGGTGAAGGCCGGCGTGCCGATCGGGGTGGTCAGCGAGCGGCTCGGTCATGCCTCACCGGAGTTCACCCTGCATCGGTATTCGCATGTGATGCCGGGGATGCAACGGGAGGCGGCAGACACCATCGCCCGGGCGGTCCGGTTCGATGCGGCGTGAGTGAAGAAGCGGGCGGCACCGGGAATCGTTCGGGACGTATCTTCCCGGGGTGGAATCCCAGGACCTGATCCGGGCGGTGGCCTTCGACTATGTCGACCAGCTCAGTGATCACGGGGAGGTGCCGATCGCCTGGGCCGATCTGAGCAACTTCAGCTTCGAAGGTCGACGGGTGCCGCTGGTCAGCCAGCAGGGCATCTTCAAGCCGGCCGCCCTCGATCTGCCGATCTCGATTCGGACCACCTATCGGGAGCCGGGTCAACTGCGGCCGTATGAAGACGAGGTGGACGAGAACGGCTATCTCCTCTACCGGTACCGGGGTACCGATCCAGGTCATCATGAGAATCAGTGGCTGCGACAGGTTCGAGACCGGGCGGTGCCGCTGTTGTATCTCGAAGGGGTGGCCAAGGGTCGATACCTGCCGTCGGCGGCGGCCATCATCGAGGACCATCCGGAGTCGTTGACGTTTGGGGTGCAGCTGATGCCGATCGACGCCGCTGCGATCGGAGCGGTCAACGCCTTCGCCCTCGATCCGGCGACCCGTCGTCACTATCTGGCGCTGGTGCAGAGACGCACCGGGCAGGCACGATTCCGGGAGTCGGTCCTCGACGCATACGCCAGCAGATGCACCCTGTGTCGACTGCGGCATCGGGAGTTGTTGGATGCGGCCCACATCGTCTCGTATGCGGAGGGCGGGACTCACCTGATTACGAACGGGATGTCCATGTGCAAGATCCATCACGCCGCCTACGACCTCGACATCGTGGGGGTGCGTCCCGATGGGGTGGCGGAGGTTCGGGCCGACGTGTTAGAGGAGGTGGATGGGCCGATGCTCCGCCACGGGCTGCAGGAGGTGCATGGGGTCCGGATCCTCCTCCCCCGGTCGCCGGCGATGCGGCCTTCGGTTGAGGGGTTGGAGCGGCGGTACGAGCGGTTTCGGGGGCGAGTGTGAGTGACGTCAGACCGACCTGGAAACTGGTAATCGAGGCCGCGGAAGATCTGACCCGACGCGGCGTGACACCGTTCGAATTGCAGACCCTGATTCGAGCGGTACAGGCTCGTGATCCGGGCCGATCACGACAATCAATCCAACCGATCATTCAGGGCCTCACCAGCAACGCCGGAACCGGTCCCCCCTCCCGTGGCGGCAAGCCACTGCAGCGTGTCGGTCACGGGCTGTACTCACTCGCCTCGGCGGATCGGACCGGCGACCAACCGGAGCCAGGGCGGGTGTCGCCGGAAGTCGACGGGCCAGCCCCCAACCCGCCCCCCATCGATCGGTGGTACTGGGAAGGGAACGTCCAGGCCACCATCGCCTCCGGGCTAGCGGCGGCTGGATGGTTGATCGAATCGTTGGCCGACACCGCCAGCCGAGCGCAAGGCACCGACATCGTCGCCACACGAGCTGGACGTCGTCTCCATGTCGAAGTGAAGGGCTATCCCAGCGGCACCTACGCCAGGGGCGAGAAGCAAGGCCAACCGAAGCCAACTCAGCCGGCGACGCAGGCTCGCGTCTGGTTCGCGGGAGCGTTGATGAAGGCGGCGATGCTCCGCAACGATCATCCGCTGGACATGGTGGTGATCGGTCTCCCTTCGTTTACGACCTATAGAACCCTGGCTGACCGGATAACCCTCACCCTAATCGGTGGTGACATCGGTTTGATATGGGTCGACGAAGCGGGAGGTGTCAGTTGTGATTTCGAGGCCGACCAGTGAAGCCATGCGTTCGCCTTGATAACCGACAGCGACGATCTCCTTGGGAGCCGGCCGCCTAGTCGGTGCGTCGGTGGTTTTCCCGCAAAGAAGAGATGACTGGCTGATCACCCTCTGGCGCCGATCGAACATCACTGGCTACTTGCACCACCGTGTTGCTGGCTTCGGCTCTTTAGCTGACCTTCGTGGAAACGCTCCCACCGAGTAGCAAACCCATATCGAGGCCAACTGTTCTAATCGTCACGCCCCCAATGCGATACGACTTCTCACGGGACGGAGATGGATAGACCAAGGTGGCCTCGGAAAGGCCGAGCCGGGTGCAATATGTAACCGACTGGTAGACGTCACCCAGTGACGGGGCGGTGCCGGGCCACTTGTACTTGGCGTCGTACACGGCGACCAGCTCGCCATCGCGCTGCACCACCACGTCAGCGCTGGCTCGCAGTTCCCCGCCCGCGCTGATATCGAATGGATGCTGCTCAGTCACCTGGTAACCCTCGCCCCAGAGGCTCTGAGCCCACTTCGCCACGCAGGATTCCCAAACCTTGGCCATGTTGAACAGGACCGATGAGCCCGCCATCGCCACGCCCTCTCCAGCCAGAGACTGGGCTCGGAGGATCACCTCGGCCAAGGCCAGGCTCTCTCGATAGCGAATAGTCAGTCGAGTGAGTTCCAGGCGGGCTAGGGAATCGGCGCTTGTGGGTACGCGGGCGACCCGACCGAATGCCGGGTAAACCGACATCAGCATTCTCGTTGGCTCTCGTGCAAGTGGCACCCTCGACAAGACCTCAATAGCAGCGGCCAGGGCACGGTTGAGTTCGATGTCGATCGTGATGCGCCGTGCGCGTGTCACGAGTTTGTCAGGACGGCCACCGTGACGTCCTAGGTGCGCGACCAGGTCAGGGACACCCGGGTACGGCGGTCGGTCGAACCGATAGTCGCGATAGCCCTTGGCAAGTCCGAAAGCAAGCAATCTCCCCACCTCGCGGGAATATGCGAGGGCGATCACATCGATGAGGAAGTCCTCGGCATCCATCGCAGGGACCAGCTTGTCGAGACGAATCGGCAGCCTTCCGGAGTACCGGATTAGGTCGACGACCCGACCCAAGGGAAACCTCGAGCGAACATCTATCGTGCGTCCGCTCGGCAGCCCAAGGCGACCGACGAAATGACCGGGCTTGACTCGATAGGCATTCGGTTTTTTCGTAGGCGTGATCGACTGAATGACCTTTGCTCCGTCTTCCTCACTTTCCCCCTTGACCATTGAGAGCAGGTGAGCCAGATCAGAATCATCAAGGTCGACGTCGAGCGATTGGTACTCCTCGAGCTGAATCAATCAGACGCCCTCACCGAGAAGAGTCTGAACGGCCGCATCAAGCTCATCGAGGCGAGTCCGACTCTCGAACCAATACTCCCCAAGGTAGGGCTTGAGCTCAAACCGCCAGATCCTGTCCAGGGCCTCCGCCGAAAGGTCGGCCGTCATCCAGTAGGAATGCCCTGGGGCGAAGTCGGGGTCCGAGACGAAATCCTGGACTAGATCGAACATTTGAATCGCCAATTCACCCTCCGCACCAAACCTCCCTTGGAGGACATCCCGATCCGGAGGCATGCTGAAGGCGTGGAACCGTCGCCGGAGCGCGAAGTCCACCAACGCGAGGCTTCGATCGGCAGTGTTCATGGTGGCGAGCAGTACGACGTTCCGAGGTATCGAGAATGACTCCTGTGAATAAGGGAGCGGAACCGTTCTGTTGCGGTACTCGATCAGCATCATCACCTCGCCCAACACAGAGCCGAGCTCGGCCCGATTGATCTCGTCGATGACGAACACGAAGTCGCCCTCCTTGCCTCGGGCGTCATCGCAGAACTTCTTGAACACACCGTCTCGGATCTCGTAGGCGAGCGTCTGGCCATCCATCACCGGGCGAAGACCCTCGATGAAGTCCTCGTACGAGAACGACGGATGGAATTGAACCGTCGTGGTCTCGCCCGTTACCCCAGCAAGGTGCCGACCGAGCCTTTCCGCCACCCATGTCTTGCCGGTCCCCGGCGGCCCGAAGAAGAGCCCCGCTCGCTTCTCGCCACGCAACAACTCGAGCCATTCTTCGAGACGCTCGGCCGGCAGGCTGGTATCCAACACGAGGTCGTCGAATGAGTACTCAGGCCGCAGCTCCTCTTCGGGCGACTCTGGCAACTCCACGGCAGGAAGCTCGCCCCAAGTGATGGCAGCCATGGGATAGAGCATCCGGAACACGTGCCCGATGTCATCGACGAGTTCCGGCGAGCCCACCAAAGGGTCGTTGGGCTCAAGGATCCGCCGCACATGTGGATTGGGACCGTTGGCCCAGTTCGCCAGATCATCCAGAGTGTCGATCTCGACGAAGTCGAGGTCGTCCTGATCCCATGCGAGATCGGGGACCTGGTCATGGAGCAAGTCGATGAAGCCAGACCCGAGCAGGTCGACGTTGGTCGCGAGCTGCGTGCGTTGTTCAGACGAGGCTGAACCAAGGTAGATCCCGTAGTGGATGTAGTCAGCCTGGACGTTCACGTATAGCTGGCTGTCTTCCTGTTTCTTGGCCCGCGAAAAGGCACCCCAGTAGTACGTGTAGTAGGAAGCGTCTGGGGCCCATTTGTTGATACGGGCGAGCACCTCGTCTCGCTTCACCTGCGTGTTCAACTTTGGGTCGAGTCCGCGGACGTATCGCGCCGCCACCTCTTCGAGAACGGCGGCGAGCGGATCTCTGAGGTCGGCCTCATATCGACTCCGATTGGCGGCGAACCACTCCTTTGTGTTGTTCTCAGCGAGTTCCTGCAGAAACGCAAATGCTGCACTGGTGATGGTTGGCGTAGACGCTCGACCCTTTTCCGCTGCCGATACTTCGACTGATCGGCGCTGCGCTTCGGAGAGGACGGCATCCAGCTCCTGTGGCTGCAAGCCGTATTGCTCCTGCAGTTCGAGTGCGCGCTCACAGAAGTCGAGGTATCCGGCTACTCCCTCGCTTCGGAGGTGACTGGTGTATGAACTCACGGCCGCCAAGCCTGCATCTACGCCTTTGAACCAGATAGACATTCGGGGTGCGAAGCGGAGGTAGAGCAAAGTCGTGGGGTAGAGCTGACCCGCCCCCGGAAGGTACGAAGGCTCCTTCAGCACCCGATCCAGCTCTTCAAGAGCATCGTTCTCATCAGCTCGCCACATGCGATTGGTGACTGAGTTGAATCGGTCCAGGTCCTTGACCATGTGATTGACGAGTGGCTCAGAGAGTCCTGGTCGGAATCGGTTGAAACGGATCCCGGTCCCCCAAGAGTGGCGGTTGAGTGTCCTGCCAAGTTGCGAGACCATCGGGGCAGTCATCGCGCCGGCATGCTCTTCGAGGAAACCGCGGGCCTCAGTTTCCGCTTCAACACGGGCGCTGACGATCTGTGGGCCGGCGTTAGCCCGCGTCTCGTCGATAAGAGCAGTGAGGTCGACCAGCTCTTCCATAGGGCGGTGAGGCTATCGCACAGGGGGTACGTGCGCTTCAGGCCACGATGCGGAGCATCTCATCCTCAATCTCCAGGAAACAGTGCTCGACTTCGCGCCGAGCCGTGAGGGGTTTGATCGGCGTTTGACTTAGTCACAACGATCGCGCCAGATCTCCAACGGCCACGGCCCTCTCACCCGCCCACACGTCCCGTTTCCAGGTCGCGCGCGAGGGGCTTCCTCGCCGTTGTCAGCCGATGTCTCGAAGCCGCAACCCGGCGACCTTTTCGAAGTCCGACCTGTTGCGCGTGAACAGGCTGAGTTTGTGCTCGATCGCCGTCGCCGCAATGAGGGCATCGGGTAAACGGACTCCCGTATCCCGGCGAAGCCGCCCCGCTCGCTCTGCAACATCACGCCCGACCTCGATCTCCCGGAAGGGGGCCAGGAGGACGCTGATGAGGTCGGTCGCGGTGTTCCCGGCAAACAATTCCGCCCGTGTCACAACGGAGTAATGAACCCGATGTGACTTGGCTTCGAAGCGCCGCGCCCCACGCAGGTGATCGACGAACACGTCGGTGTCAACTAGGAAATCAGCCACGATCCCATTCGTCTCGGTCCGGTACTGAGAAGTCGGGAGCCGCACCAAAGGTCGCGGCCAGGGCGGGTTCTGCCTTTGCCTGGTCGTCGAGATAGCCGTCAAGGGCCCGCCGGATGATCTCAGCCATCGTCACACCCTCGGCGGCGGCCAGCTCGTCGATGCGACGTCTCTGCTCATCAGTCAGATAAACCTGAGTACGGGTTGACATACAGTGCAGTATACATCGCTACACGTCCCGTTTTCAGGTCGCGCGATCGATGCCGGAGAGCTGACGCCCAAGCTGGGCTCTGAGGCTCTTAGCGAGTAGGACCGGGCTGACTGATGTGGATTGGAACCGCTCGATTCTCGTCATCATCGAAGACGGCTAAAAGGTCCAAGCGGGCACCGAGGCTCTCAAGGTACTTACGCAGTGTGGAGACCTTCAGATCCTCGGCGCGCTCCAGTTGTGAGATTGCCGATTGGCTGATCTCGAGGGCCGCAGCGAGATCTGTTTGGGACACCTCCAGCGCTCGACGCAACTCATAGAGACCCATCTCAAGCAGAGTGTCGTTGCGAAGAGCAGCAAGACGCTCAGCAGCGCCCGGACCTGCTGTCACGCGCTCATGCAGTTCCGCATAGCTCCTGGTAGTAGGCATTTGTCCTCCATGTGCCTTTCTCTCGTCAGTTCCATCTATCAGACCTTCAGCGTGCAGCTCACGTAGGTGGGTGTCGTATAGGTCGTCGGCTTCAGGGATAGCTCGTCGATACCAGGCTTCCCACTGGCCCGACTTATCTCCTCCAAGCAGGAGGATCGCGTGTCGGCGAGGGTCGAACGCGAAGAGGATTCTGATCGTGCCTCCCTTCGAGGCTCGCAGCTCCTTCATGCTCATATGTCGAGAGCTCTTGATTTCGCCGACCACCGGCCGCCTCAGTCCGGGTCCATTCTCGGCGAGAAGCATTACGCGATCGTCGATCGCCTCCTGCTGGTCAGCTGTCAAGGTTTCCCACCATCGGCCGAACTCGTCGGTGAATTCGACC